>JAABUP010000077.1_pt1 | contig 214433 bp, 320 predicted proteins | sample 5559201 | NCBI WGS metagenome assembly JAABUP01 (sample SAMN10711887, study PRJNA513373) | rock metagenome | isolation source: Antarctica rocks | place: Antarctica
TACCTGAGTATCAACCTACCGAGCCCCAGTTCATCGAGCCTCTCGATACCGACGAGTACGAGAAGGAAACGAAGGAGCTTCTTAGCCAAGTCCCAAGTCAACATCATGAATACCTCGACATCTTTCGTGACAAGATCGGATCGAGTGGGAGTGTCAGGATAAGGCGATCTCGTCTTCCGGTCACGTGACCGCCTGCGCAGTCACGCTGCCGCTTTTCAAAATTAGTTTGATGTTTCATATTTTCCTCCTTATGCATTTCGTCAATATTCAATAGTCTAAACAAAATTCGCATTTCCATTGAATGCACTGCTGTCGGACGACTAATTTGCATTTGCAACGGTATTGTCGGTTGGGATTGTCTCATCCGCCACTCGTCCCTGTGCCTTCTCCTTCTCAAGACGTTTACGCACAAAGCAATCTGCGGTAGTGTGACCGTGCGCCTTGTGTTTCTCATAAATGCGACAGCATTTCATAGCAGGAGAGCCCGGAGTCACACATGACGAAGAGAGAAGTATATTTTCGAAAGAGATGTTCACTCAAGATAGTCATGTCCGTGTTCAATTCTAGGTCTGCATTTTGCGATTTGCCTAATCTGATCTATCGTCATCGCTTAAGATGGCCAGACTTGCTGGCGCCAAGCCAAGGAAGATGTCAGTCAAAGCAAGGAAAGACGAGTGCCTAGCCTCGTCCTCAAGACGTGCTGCATGTTGAAGCTACCTGTACTTTGTGGCATGTTTCGCGTACATTGCATCGTGCCGTACAGACGAGCTCTCATCACAACTAGGATGAGCATCGTGTGGAGTCATACAATTCCCACAAGTTTCACGCGAGGTTGGCATCTCCACTTCTGATTGACTCGGACTGCCAAAAAGCAGGCAGAACGGCTGTCTTCGAGTCAACTGCGATGACGTGATTGAAAACGAGGGACTTACAATCCTTGGCCTCAAAGGACCACCATTGGTTTGCCCCTTCACCAGCGCTGCCCTTCCCCATCATTGCCCATCGCCCCTGGAGCCCAATGCCAACGAATCTCTTCAAGTCCATCTGGCTGTCTGATATCTCCCCTTCAACCCAAATGACCAGCTCTTCAGGCTCCTTCACAGTCGCGTCTTCCGCCTCGAATCGACGAGCATCGTCCTCGTAAATACCTGATTGATTATCGTCTTCTTCTGCGCTGTTACCGTCAAATTGCCGGCTGTACACCCTCCATTTCTCCTCTGACGTAGATGGAGCCGGGACAGTGACGATACGATGTAGTTTGTGAGCATATGTTGAACGATTTGGGGATGGGGGAAGTGGGGGAAGAACGGCAGAGATACGGCGCCTGGCGTATGGTAGGTATTGCAGGAGTGTGACCTCGTCTACAGACAAGGGGTAGGCTAGTGCAGTCAGGTAAGGGCGGACTGCTCTGTTCAGCGCAATGCATGACGGGGGCAGCAGGTCTTTCAATCACCTCCGTTTGCGGTCGAGGCCATCGGACGATTGTCGATGACTGTAAGGAAAGATTTAGACCATAACAAGAGCGTCAAAGAGAAAGATACCGGGATCCACGACCCAGCCGCCGTCGTCCTCTTCCCGAGTCTCGTCATACTGCTCTGAGAGACCCCACGGGAGAAGCTCTTTTTCCAGTCCGCACCTTTCCGGTCCACCGAAAGTACATCCCCAAGTGGTCCAGGCGGCGCGATTCCAGCCATGTCCGGCACAAAGAACATCTTCGAGCTGCTTGGCATCTATAATCTGCTGAGGCGCTTTGCGAGCTAGCTGCGTTGCGGTGTCGACAGCATTGTGCAGTTTAGGCTCAGAGAGGACTCCGTAATGGCGAACGAATGACATGAATGCGGCGGTGATTTCTTGGATTGAAGAGAGGATTAGTACACAGATCCCATGCTACTCATGCCGGTGAAGCTCACGTGCGAGATGAAAGGCGGGCTTGAAATCCCTAGATATCAGTTCGTTAGCAAGTGTACAGAGACCCGTCATACTTGTGCACACTGACCAACCAGCCTCGGCCTCTCTTCTCGCCGGGGCCAAGAAACCTCTGACGCTCATCTCCATCTTTGTCAATAAAACACAAGCTTCCTCTTCTGGGCTGTCAGGAGTGACTGCCGCTTGCTTGAAGGTGATTTCTCCCGTTTCTGAGGATGAGGATGGAGTTTCCTCGCTGAGACCCGGGATTGCAGAGCCTTGTTCTTCAGAGCCGTTCCGAGTGGTGTCTGGATAATTACCAGGCCAGTGCTTTCCAGCAAAGTCTGTACGAAGGCCAAACGCGTTTCTCATCTAAGCACATCGCGTTCAAACGGAATGATCAATGCCAAAGAGGATCGATGGGGAGAGAACCCAATCAGCCTCACAGTATTGTAATGCTCGCGACGCACGAGATCGAACAAACACTTTGACCTCTTGAATTGAAATTCCTCGAGCCTCGAATGGTAGAAATCGTTGGTTGCAGATAGTACTGACGCGGGTCGAGAGCGTGAGTACGCTTCATCTGAGGAAGAGAAGACACTCACGCCTCGTGAAAGGCGGGATTGAACTGATAGAAGACACATTAGCTCAGCATGCATCGACGACGAACGCGACTTACATGTCAAAACTTGATCGACTTGTACCGTTCGGCTCATCCCAGTCCACACCCTCCTCACCGATCTTCCAGCAATCTTCCTTTTCCACCCTGACAACAAGCTTGCTGTTCGCCAGCTTCATCGACTTCTTAGCTTTGGCTTTGGCTTCCAGCGCCAATATATCGCCCTCGGGCGTGCTAGAATCGAGGATTGTGAGGGGGACACCATGGGCATCATGGGGAAGAGGACAGGCAGCACCAGAGGAGTCTTGGTCGGAATGTGCTGCTACAGGTGCTTCGCGCTCCTCGCTCCTCCCATTACTCGCTACGATCCATACGCCGGATGCTTTCCAATCGGATAATGGCGTCAGGTTTACATTGACTGGGGAGGAAGGGAAGGGAGGAAAGGAAAGGAATGCACAGGCTGGGATGATCTGTTAGAGAACGCCTTTAAGTGAAAGTGAGTGATCCTTGCTGTGAGCCTACCGAGATTTGATCCCCAGGGTGTTGGGAAGCTATGACTCTTGCCATCACGTTGGCAATACGATCGAGAACGTGATCAGGTTGTTGGAGCTTCTCGCATTTGGATAAAATTGATATTTGAAAGTCCACGTAATTTGACATCACGAGACTACGAGACTGTCTTTTTCCCTGACGAAACAAACACGCCAGCCCAGCCCAATCAGCATTATCTCGATGATCAGAACAGCATCCTTGACCCACCATTGTATATAGTCAATACCTCAGTCTCGCACATCCCCGACAATTCAAGTGTCTCCCTAACCATGCCCGTTTCATCACGGAAGCCTGCTCCGGCACAGTCATCCACAATCCGACTCTTCACCTCGGCGGCAGCAGCGCAATCGACGGTCCATCCACGCTACAGTCTGCCAGAATCCCGAGACCCGTCACCAGCACCACCTTACGCTCATCTCCAAGGCTCTCAAGTGTCAGAGTACGTGCCAGCCGATCCTTTCCGAGATAGCAGAAATCTCGCGTACGGACCATCAGGACCAAGTTTTCCATCGACGCCGGTCTATCAACAATTTCAGCATATCTCACCTCCGTCAAATGGTGTAAATGCTCCTAGCCTCAACTTGACTGGCCCATCTTCGTCCGAGCTCGGACCTCCTCCACGCCTGCCATTTTTCGAAGCTGCACTAGCACGTTCAAGGGGTGAGCCTCCACCGGAGAATGACAACGCCTTCGCTTCTCCACCACAACCGTCCTTTCGCCAACCACTGCCGGTCTACCTTCCTCCCCCTGACAGTAATCATCCTGATCTGACTGTCGGGTTCACCCAATCATCCACCGTGCGCTTTGCCTCGGAAAAGAATGCGAGGTTCCATAGAGACAAGTCGAGGTCGCCTTCGCCCATCGATGACAGCTTCAATGACGGATATGGCGACGAATATGCTGACGATGCCGTCAAGGACGTCGAAAAGGCACTGATGTCTGAGCAGGAGGTCTGGAGGTCAGGAAACAAATCGACACATCAAGTGGTAGGCGAACGAGGCTGGAGTGAGAAACTGTCATCTTTGGGACTCATGGGGGCTGTCGACGAGATTGACCAACCCCTACCGCCATTTGGTGTGACACGCCTCCCGGTTTCCGGCCTTCCAGCGATTCACATTCGAGGCCACACCACATCGACGACGGATTCTCGGTCGTTGAGCGTGGTCGAGGGAGAACTAGGGGTCTCAGCTACTCAACACTTCGGACCTGCCCCAAGCGGCCGCGTTTGCCGCAGGACTCACAACGCTGCAGGTCATAGAAGGATCAAGCAGACTGCAACATTGGACGAGAATGGTTTCTTCGCCGTGGACATGCCTATTCCAACGCGATTGGCACAATTCCTGCCTGTTAAGGGAGTTGAGGAACAGAAAAGCACAAGGTGAGAGCGGCCCTCTCAAGATATCTTCTCTGCTATTCCACTGATGAGACCAGATATACCGCTGTAACGACTGACCCTGACGGGTTTCCCACATCTGGGCTTCGCCTTCGGCAGAACTCGTTTGATCCACCTCGTCAAACCGAGCTGTTCATCGTCATTACCATGTATAATGAGAATGCCGAGCTCTTCTGCCGGACCTTGTACGGCGTCATGAAAAACATCGCGCATCTTTGTGGCAGAAAGAATTCTCGTGTATGGGGTCGGGACGGGTGGCAGAAGGTGAGTTCCTCAAGGAAGCTTGATAAGTTGCACGGGCATACTGAGTTTTGTCTCCGTGTCTTGTGACAGGTCGTCGTATTTATCGTAGCTGATGGTCGTGACGCCGTCAATCCTCGCGTCCTCGACTGTCTAGCAGCGCTTGGGGTGTACCAGGAGGGTGTGTAGTCGACCTGTCACCCTGTCGGTATCGTGCTGATGTGCGAAAGGCGCCATGACAAACATGGTCAAAGACCGCCCCGTCACCGCCCACGTCTTTGAGTACACGACGAGTTTCGCGCTTGATGCCGATCTTCACTTCAAGTATCCTGATAAGGGCATCGTGCCCTGTCAAATTATCCTTTGCATGAAAGAGAAAAATGTACGGTTGGCAAATATGCCACTGCATCGACGAACTGACAAGCGGATAGGCAAGAAAAATCAATTCCCATCGATGGTTCTTCAACGCTTTCGCGCCGCTTCTTTCGGTAAGTTAGCCCAGAGCTTCAAAGGAGGACTGACGCCTCGGGGAAAGCCAAACATTTGTGTGCTGCTGGATGTCGGTACTCGACCTGCACCGAAGTCCTTATATTACCTATGGAAGGCATTCGACTTGAACTCCAATGTCGGTGGAGCTTGTGGGGAGATCGCGACTTTCAAAGGCAAAACCTGGAGAAGTTTACTGAACCCATTGGGTGAGGCAACTCTTTTCCGCGATGTTTGGGCTGACTCAGCATTCAGTCGCGGCCCAATGCTTCGAGTACAAAATGTCAAACATCCTGGACAAGCCGATGGAGAGTCTATTCGGATACTGCACCGTCTTGCCTGGGGCATTTTCTGCATATCGAGTAAGCTTGAAGCATGATGATAGGCCCTTGGCTTACACTGCTTTCAGTGGATTGCCTTACAGAACAGCACAGACGGCAGAGGTCCCTTGGCTTCGTACTTTCAAGGCGAGCAGTTGAATACCGGGAAGGCGGATACTTTTACTGCGAATATGTGAGTCTCCAGGTGAGGGATGCTGTCAGTTATCTCTAAATCTGTACAAACGTTTTAAAGGGTGAGTACAGCTTCAGATATCAGGACCGCTGCGGCCGCTGAAGCCGATTCTTAGTATCTCGCGGAAGATCGAATTTTATGCTTCGAGATCGTGTATGTCTGAGCAGGGTTTTATAATGCCATCACTTAAGCCGACATATTAGGGCAAAATCCAAGGCCAACTGGGTTCTCAAATTCGTCAAATCTGCGGTAGGCGAAACGGACTGTCCTGAAACCATCCCCGAGTTCATCGCTCAGCGACGTCGGTAAGATGATCTTGATTTTCATGGCGTGTTTCATTCGCTGAAGAGATTGAAGGTGGCTGAACGGATCCTTCTTCGCTGCCGTACGCAAAATATCATCCCGAAGTATCGCGCTCATGAGTACTTTTTGTCCAGGTCTACTCATTGATACACGTCGCCCAAATATGGCGATCGGATCACTCCCTGATGCGCAAGATGGTCCTGATGGTCGAGTCCACCTATAGCGCATTAAACCTCCTATTCGCTTGGTTTGCGCTGGCCAACTTCTACATCTTCTTCGTCAGTCTTTGCTTTACGCAGCTCTTGATACTCATCATTGATGACGGCCAGGTCATCCTCACGAGTTCCCTCGAAGGTAGTGCGTTTAACATTCCACACATAAATGTCCTCAATTGCATCGCACAGGTTCGTACCTCCTTGGTTTCGGTTCCCGCTAATACTACTGCTCAGTATGGATACATCGGCGCGCTCGTTGCTTGTTTCATCTTCGGCATGGGCAATAGGCCGCAAGGGTGAGTTGGGTTGATCTAGCGAGATAATCTTCTAATCACTTCATAGGTCCCCATGGAAGTACAAAGCGACAATTTATATTTTCGCTCTCCTCACGACCTAGTGAGTACGCTCGGACGGACCAGGTCAGGCAATAACGTTTCAGCATGCTTGTCTGTGCCATTCTTTGCACGATCCAGGCGGTCAACAATCTCGGAACTCCGATCTTTGCCCGGATGGTGGTGTCCCTCATATCGACTTATGGTGTCTTCATCGTCTCAAGCGTCTTGGCCCTGGATCCGTGGTTTGTGGCATTTCATCCATTCTTACATCCCTGCGCAGCTGAGTCTGCCACAGGCACCTCGTGACTTGTTTCGCACAGTATATACTGTTCTCCCCAAGTAAGTGTGCGGCTTGTCAAGCGGCAGGGGTTGGTTGACCTTTGTCGCTTTCAGCTTACATCAACGTCGTAAGTCTGTCCATATGGCCTGAAGAGGTTTCTTGACTGATTTTCGTTTATTTGACCAGTTAAACGTCGTGCGTTGAATTAACTTCAATCGCCGCAGAAAGATCTAATGACAGGCTGCTTGGCTTACTTAGTACGCGTACTCTAACCTGTGAGAGACATTACTTCATCTCTCCCAGAAGCTGAGGGTATAATCAGACATGATCTCTCATGGGGCACGAAAGGCTCCGACTCTGCACAAGCCGTCGATCTAGGCTCGATCCAAGGTGTCGGCAAACACGTCGAGGTTGAGCTGGTATCAGCGCAGCAAGATATCGACATCGCCTATCAAGATGCTCTGGACAACATTCGGCTCAAGCGGGCGATAGTCGATGCCGATGAGATACCTCCAAAGAATCAGATTAGTGAACAACACCAGAAAGATATCTATGTGCGTCGCGAAGGAGCTCTCCACAGCAGTCGTTTCTTCGTACTGATCGGAACTTCGGCTCCAGGCAAACTTCAGAACAAACGTGAGTTTCGAGACCGTCAGGCTCGAACGCGCCGGCTGACTGTACATCAGTTGCTTCTCCTGTGGTCACTGTCTAATGCCTTGCTCGCAAGTGTCATTCTGTCCGGAGGAGATACATCGTCGACCTTCAGTGGGGGTGGCAACAGTCGAACCGCAATTTACATGTTGATCATTCTTAGTGAGTGAATTCCCCACCCCCTTGGAATCCTTCCGCTGAGTCGGGATCTCAGTCTTTGTGGCCGGAATGGCAGTCTTCAGATTCATCTGCTCTACCTTATACTTGATCATCCGCTTGTTTGCGGGCTGAAATCGGTTCTGCCCAAATGTCATGTGAATAGACTGCCAGTTTCGATCTGGTTCCGGGGGGACGAATTGACGCTGACCGATTTCGGTACCACCTTTGAACAAAATTGAGATGTCATCCATCAGCCCCTGTTCCTCCCAATTCCGCCATCCTGAAAGCCGATGCAACCTCATCGACCGCTAATAAGCCAATCCATCATAGAAGTAGTTGAGCGGCTGGATGGTGATTTTCACTGTGATACCCTTCAGGAGACGGCAGGTCGGTCATAGCGAATCTCGTCTGTAGAGTAGAGAGATTGATCTTGACCTCAGATATTGCCGCATGTGGACCAGCGATCTTGAACATCCTGACCACAGCATCCTCTTTCCTATCGAATCTCGTCGCCCCTCGTTCGACCACGACACCAGGACGGTCCGATCACCCATACTCGATTGCAGATCACAGAACGGCACTTTCAACGGCTTGGCATCTCGCCAATGATCAAATCAATGCCATCCCTTTCCACCTGGTTGAAAACAGATGGTTACGACTCTACACCGATGTCTCGATTATGCACAGCGCTTTAGATCTCGCTACAACTTCTAGTGGGACCTTCCCAGCTCAAACTTTCTGGTTGAACGCCATCCGCCGACTCGACATGGCTATCATCGTCGCCGGAGCTTTGGGCCATGATCGAGCAGAGTGGATACAGCTTTTGATCGGTGAGATACAGCGGAAAGGTCTACCGCGACGTCGGTCTCCACGTCATCATCGGTCCCCTGACAGACATGTCAAGAAGCGGAAGACCTCAGTGAGCCAGCCATCGGATATCAACGACGAGCTCAAGTTTGCACCTTCACCCATTGTCAACCTGGCCTCTACTTTATCGGTATCAGACTACCTGCGAGATCATCGGGATCGTCCCTTCATCCTCCGACAATATCTGCACTCGTCCGATTCACCCTGTCCTCCTTGGCCAGCCATCGAACGCTGGCGGTCTCCGGACTATCTTCTTGACCTAGTGGGGGAGGGTAGGGTGGTCCCAGTCGAGGTTGGAAGTGCCTACGATGATGTAGGTTGGGGACAGGGGATCATCCCGTTTCGAAATTTCCTGGCTCGCGCTGGATACGACTTGACTCCCGAGAATGAGGAGCCGCCGGGGACAGAGCTATCACCTCTGTATTTAGCACAACATCCACTGCTGAGCCAATTCCCTGGTCTCGAGCGAGACATCTCCTTGCCGGACTTTGTTTGGTCGAATCCGCCACCCACCGACGCCATACCTTCTTACCGCCCTCCGGAAACCAAGGACGGTATCGTCATCAATGTGTGGGTTGGTAGCGGAAGGAAGGAGATTGTTAGCCCTGCTCATACAGTAAGTCTCCACGAAATGGCACTTGCTTTATGATGGACACGGCCGACCGAACCCTAGGACCCGTACTACAATTGCTACGCGCAGGTCCTGGGTCAGAAGCGTGTCTGGCTGGCTCCTCCTGCTGCCGGTCCTGACATGTACGCGTACTCTGGCGAAGCGGCAAGCGATACTGGATCGGAAGATGAGACGTCCGACTTGGCCCAGCGATATATGACCAACACATCTACCATACCTATCCTGCGTCCGATCGATGATTTCCGCCAACTGCTCCCCAAGTATCCGGAGTTCTTCGAGCGAGTTTGGCCAGACAGTCTCGAAGGCGTGCTACAGCCTGGAGACATGCTCGTGTTACCACCAGGGTGGTGGCATGCCATGCGTGCAGAGGGAAACCAGCCGGGATGGAGCATATCCATGTGGTACTAACATAGCCGTCTCTCTGCCCATTGTCTGTTTGTATTTCTGGCTCAGTGTCATATCATAAAAAACGGTGCTGCGACGATCCGCAGAGTGCATACGTGTCTGCTGAGTCCTCAAAGTCAGAAAATATGGGTCCACTTTTAAACAATGGCACAGAAGGGAATATGGAGCAATCGAACAAAATTCTCTGTAAAGCCACATACATGGGAAAGAATGAGAAGGATACTCATGCTCGGTCTCCTCGATAATTTGTGCCGTAAAAGCGCGGACGACCTGGCGAAGGCAGATCACGAGGACCGTAAGGGAGTCCCACTGGATTGAGGTTTTTGCCATCTCGAACCTTGAGCAGGAAGGCGGCTGCTGATTTTACTGTGGACAGCTCGTCCGTAGCGAAAACATCGTTGGGGGGCAGGCGATCCATTGCAGAAATGAGCGATCATGTGAAAGGAGTTGATGATGTTGACACTCCAAGTCTTAAAAGCTTCGCGCAGACGTCGAAGCGCATCGCCGTTATGTTTCGAGCTCTAAACGGGGATTCAGATGACGGTGTGGTCCGCAGCGCTGTGACTCGCCTCGTCGATCATCTGCTCCACCTCCTTTAGGATGTCTCGCTCGATTCAGTGATGAAGCTTGTCCTCGCCGACCCTTTCATCGACCCTTTCATCGACCCTTTCATCGACCCTTTCATCTGGTAATCGTTTGATCCTCGTTGAGTGCGCCTTCCTAACGACATCAATCTGATCCCGCAGCACCCTGATCTTCGTCGTATGTCTAGCACAAGATGCCTCGATCCCGGGCTCCCATGATGCCCAAATTGGTGAGTGTGTTACTCGAGATCGGTGCGGACAAGCGATAAAAAGCGATAATCGCTGGTCTGCTGATATCGCAGCCAGTACGGAGCCGCAGGGATAAGCCATGGCAAACACGTAGCCCGACTTACCTGACCCAATCTGAGAGAGGCCCGATTGATCTCGCCTCGCTAAGGCCATCACCATGAAGTTTACTGTTTTCGACGTCCCCCACAATGTGGCCGGTAGAGTGCTCGTCAGCTGCAGAACGGTCGAGAATCCCCCTCGAGGATGCAGAAGAGGACGCGAATGGCCGGCTTCGGAATTCTGCTGATTTCTTGTGATATGTCCCGATGCTGAAAGTTGAGATGTGAATCTCCATGGGCCTCGACGAGATTTGATATCCTGTGACGCCTTGGCCATCATTCTTGCCAGGGACAACGGAGAATGGCGTTGATACTTCGCGTCCTTCGATCCTCGAAGTCAACCTTGCGCACTGAGTAGTATGCAGCGGTCCCAGGCGCCTCAACAGGGACACCTCTGGTTCGCCTAGTGATGGCGTGTGCGGAAACCGATTGCCATTTGTCGTTGACGGGAGAATCCGATTGTCGCGATCTCGGATGGGCGACGTGATGTTGCGAGGGGCGCAGAAGGTGTTTGACCGAGGGAATTTGGTGTCACCTTGCGGCGGTTCCCAATACCAGGCTGCCGATTCTAGTGACGGTATTAGATTAATGGCGCTATTCCAGCCCGGCGAGTCGGGATGTACGGCGCTGTCTTGGCCATCAGCGTCCTTTCAGGTGTATCGGCGCACTCACGGGCAATTGCCGATGCCGTCCTCGTGCACCCGACAGCCTCCCGACATCGGCTCACCTTGCGGCGTATACGACTAAACGGTCGTCAGTCAGGAAGACAGGGTCATGCCGGGGACGATGAACTTTGCATTTGACTGCCCTTTGATTGATGCTCTCTTTTTGCTTGCTCATAGTGAGCCACTTGCTTTGCCATGGATGCCACTGCCTATATGTCAGTGAGCGTTCTCAGGAGTATGAGGCTTCCGCTTACGAGCAGTGATGGATTTTCGCACAGCCCTGACCGACGGGATTACCTGACTCGTCATAATGCTGTGTTGCATCACGATGGGCTTGACGGGCGAAGTGCGACGTACTGTACAGCGACGGTCTTGCTTTCCCTTGGCAATACCCTTCGACCTGAGCGTTTCCCGTTGAGGATCATCAGGATGAGCGATTCTATCCAGTGATGATCAGTCTGACGAAGCGCCGCCTCCGCAATTAGGTGACTGACCTGTAATCTCTTTGATATGGACAGGAGACTCGGGTTCTAAGCCGTAACCGTCGTAATACTGAGACAGAATATTGAGCGATCATTTCCCACTGTGAGCGTCCTGCCTAACCTGGCAGATAGAAGTTTTATAGAAGCGGTGAGAAATGTCTTTCAAGCAGGAGTGCAGCGTCTGTAGACAACGTCGATCAAACGACAGACTTTGCAGGTGAAAGGGACGCATACCTGACGCTGCGGCTCCAGTTCCTCATCTTGGTTACGGGGTTTTGTTTCCTGACTGGTTGAGGGCCCCGTCCTCGACCGCCTTGTCCACTGAACCGTCGCCTTCACGTACTCCTTGGAAGACACGTGCTTGATGGACTCGTCCACTTTTGAGGCCTCGCTAGTAGGGCGAGATGGAACATGTGAAGGGCGACCGGAGGGATGGGACTGCTGCATCTCTTGCAGGATGACCGAAATCACGATACTTATGATCTTGGCGGTACGACTGCCCTCGAGAACGAAGAACGAAAAGCCAGAGCAGGACATCATTAGCGACTGGGGCGGTAAGGGATAATGAGAAAGGGGAGAGAGAGGAGAGAAGGAATGATGAAAAAGCAAGAAACAAAGAGTTCGTCAAGCACGTGGTGACGGGACCCTGCAGATACGGAACCCTTCATCAGAGGTCTGTGCGTGATGACGGGGCTACCCCCAGATCTGTGTGTGATTGATGACCAAAGGCCGAGTTGCACTGAAGAGGTGTAAAAACGAGTCGAAGATTTACGTTGCGACCGGTGAAGGTGAGCAGCACGAGTAAGCTGTCGATATCAACACGTACATGACCATCGGATCACACCATCGCATGGCTGAGAACCCATCCAAACGCAATCTCGTGCCTGATAGCCAATCATACTCCTATCGACCGCCGGCCTGTGACGGTTGATTCCAGGACAGCACTGGTTTCGTCTATCGTCAGCGATGTTTCTACCAGGCGTACCAGACCTCACAGTTCATGTCTCCCAGTTTTCTGGGCCGGATGAGATGTCTAATGAGCCCCGCACCAGCAAGTACAACGCAAAGGACCGCTGCGGCGATATAAGCCCATCCGAGGAAAGGTTGCTTGCCCCCGATCCATGAAACAGTCGAGATGACGATTGATTTAGTTCCAGAGAACTGCTTGACGGGATAATCTTTCAATCTGTCGTGAGCAATCGGTCAGAGGATTAGAGGATTGAAGCTGCTCACTCATATTGGCGACTACTCTGTACATGCCGCTCGTCATGACCTCCTGATCGTTTCGCGCCCACAGCTTCCGAAAGGTTGGCAATGCCGCCACCCGCATCCAGACTTGAAAGTGCTCGTTTGTCCTCAGATTGGGGAAACCCGTCTGATTGGTGTAGCCGTCCGGGTACATCAGAGCCCAGTTGGGGGGAGGAATGGCGTCTGAGGTCGACGCGTAATTCGGAGAATTGACATAATTCTTTGCTATGCCGCCCCAAGCGATACCAGCTTCGGTGAAATTGTACGTCTGATTCTGTGCGCCGTCTATGATGGCAATTAGACATAGCGATAAACCCCAGGTTAGGACTCGTACTTTGAGAATTGAGAAGGACGACGGAGTTATACGAATCTGACGGTGTAATCATTCAGCAGACATCGCCAAAGGAAGCGAAGCGGCTACTCACCATTGAACAGGCTGTTGGCGATCAGGCCGCAGGGATAGTAAGGCTTGTTGTTCTGAGATGTGATTGGTTTACAGTCTCCGCTGTCAAGATCAGAACTAGTGACAGCTTTCATCAGTAAGTAGATGCGCGAGGCTTGAAGACACGTACGCGGAGCGGTAGTCACCCTTGAGCTGACTGCTGTCAAAGCTATGAACGTATCGTCGATGGTTTTGGTAGCTAAAGAAGAAGCCTTAAATCATGTTCATCCGGTAAATCCGACCTACTAGTTGGTGAGCGTGTAATACATGAACACTCCTGGTCCTGTGTGCCAGTGAGCCGATCGCGAGGAAGGCTCTTTGTAAGAAACCCACCGAGATCGTATGGCACTTCAAACACAATCTCACACTGTGCTTGCTGACCGACGGGGCGCGTTGTGTCATTGCTGAATGCCCAGGTGGGAGCAGCGATGGAAGACTTGTAGACTGGGGAAGATGTCTTGAGGTCGTCTGTACATAATTAGACGACACTTCAAGTATACAGGATACCGAGACATGGAATAAGGAAGACTGACATCCATAGCTATCACTCGGCATTGGATGCGGGGTCCCATCTGTCGGCGCACTGGCGTCGCACTGTGTGTAATCAAGAGTGATGGTCGTCACCTTGCCGCTCCCCCAAACGATGAGAGCACCTATGGGTGCGAAGAGGATGCCGATAAGGAATAGGGTGGGGAGAACGGCTTTGGGCGTAAGAATGGGTTGCCAAGCCTTGAGCCGTTGCTGCTTGAACGCGGTATCTTAATGGTGAAAGTTAGCATGTTTGTGATGGTAGAGGATGACCAGACTGACTCGCTGGACGTTTGGAGAATTTGACCTTCTCTTTCGAAGTCGGCGCCGCATCCCCGTCGTGAGCCTTGTCCTTTGCCTTTCGATTGAATATCGCCATGTTGTCTTCGTGCCAAAGTAAGTGATCTCCCTTGAATCTTCCCTCTCAACGATGCTCACAAGGTCAACAAAGACTGCTATGGCGTATTTAGAATAAAATCGAACAAGAAGTGGGGAAAACAACAAGACTTTTTCCTTGTGACGCATCCCCGGTCTAGCAAACGGGCGAACGACGACTGCCATAGCACGCCTAAATCCATTCCAAGGCGTGTTTGAAAATTCAAGCGTTTTTCTCATTGATCTCAGCTTGTCTTGTTCAGCGGTCATTTGAGCAGCTCAGGCTTAGCCGCAACCCGAAAGCTTTGTTTCGCCTTAGGTCGCCTGCGCACATCGGAGTAGACTTCCGCTCATTCGGCTTCGTTAGGGCTTTATACGGGCTTCATGAGGCTTGATCAGGCCGAATATTGGACTCCCGGAGTAAATGAGCAGACACTCATTAGCGGCGTGTGCGATGCGAATGACTCCCCGCCGAAAGAGCAGACATTTGGTCTGGGCGAATCAGCCCTTTCTGTTCGTGTTAAGACTCGTCGTATAGCACCCAAACGCAATGCATTCTGGTTCAGATCCTCTAACAGCTATTCTTGACCAGTCACTTCAGCACAGAAATGAACATGGAAGAGCATGCGGGAGACGAGAACGTGTCAGGATGTGACAGCATGTGTTTTCGCTGTCTGTTCATCTGTCACTATAACTTGATGTATCAAACCCTACATGCTCTTCCACTAAATGCTAAATTAAAGTACTTGTCCTCTCCTATCTTTTCGAGTGAACCGAAATCTGGACAAAGGGGTGTGCAAAGGCGAAAAATTGCCTCCCACGGCAACCGATTGCTATCTCATTGACCGACCTCCATCTACCATTGGTGCTTGTCGACTGGACGAAGGAGATGGCGCAGGTATCGGCTGATCAAGCATTGGTCGAGGCCGGATTCTAGTCCGAACCGAGCTTGAGGTGTGACCATCCACAGAAATCGCTCTATGGAAGGAGGGGAGGCGTAAGGGAGGTAAATGGATGCCTGGGGACGCAGGACGATGATACTGGAGCTGGGGCTTTGTTGACTGTAGTGGCGAGTGCGAAGCTGGAGTCGCCAGAGAAGCCGAGAAGCGTGAGGAGTCGAAACAAGTGTCTTGTCCACGTAGGGCATCAGAGGTCATCGGTGTGTCTGGACGCTGAGCGCTTGGTGTCTGATCCCAGAACCATCACTATTTACTCAGGAATGAAATGCTCCACGACTCACCCTTTGATCGCTCTCGCGGAAAGCGTACTTCCAAGGCTGACATTCCCGCTGATCCCTTTCCCATCTCTGCCACCGCTCAATCTCGGCACCCATCCTCTCATTTTCGTCAGCGATTCGTCGCAGCTTATCTTGCAGTTTCCGATTCGCAGCTTCCAGGGCCACCGTACGGATATCGTTATCAATGGACAACTCGAGTCGCTCAGGCGAGGCTGAACGAGCTGAGAAATGAGATTGCGGGACGGTTCGAGATGTAGGCGAGGCCGCCATGGGGCGAGTATGTTGAGGACCAGGCGGGTCGTAAGCATCCTCATCGAATCCGATCCCTAGTGTACCCCGTGATGAAGGTCCCGGCACTTCTCCCAAACGATGGAGCAGGGCATCCCTCTCATCCTCCAATTGTCGCACTCTCTCCTCCAAACTATCCTGATATCCCTTCTTTCGACTTCTGAAGCGCTGAGCCGCCAGGCGATTCGCTTCACGACGTCGCAGTGTGAGTGTGTCCTCGCCGGATTGACCAGACCCTGAATTGGACCTTGGGGTTCTCGCAGGATAGGCTTCGGAGGCAGGTGAGATCTTCTGTGAGAGAGGGGGATCAAGGCGATGCTTGTTTGGTTGCGAGGAGGATGAGAATGGAGGGATGGGTGTGGGCGATCCTCGAAGTCCGATGCTCCTGGGGTGTGGGGGAAATGTTTCGGGAGAAGAATGTCGGTGAGGGCGCTTCGTAGACGACGAAATACCGGCGAGGGCTGGAGAATCTGAGTCACCGTCTGAACCTTCGTGACCGGCTAAAGATCTGTGGCCGTTTGGTGATTCGTGACCGTCTACAGATCCGTGACCATCTGGATACCCGTGCCCGTCGGGACGCCCGTATCCGTCCGGAGACCCGTAACCGTTTGGAGATCCGTGACGGTCTGGAAGGCCTACGCCGTCGGGTTCACCGCAGGGTGAAATTGGGTACGAGGTAGCTGAAGGCATGTATAAAGGATTCGCGTCAGGGGAAGGTATCTCAGGATGGAGAGTAATCTATCCTCATGACGGACGCTTCCTTGATGCGGATGTGTATTGATATCGTTGAAAGAGCCGGGGGAAGCGGAGAATTCGAAGGCGATCTAGATGCCAGTTTGTAGCAAGTATCGGATTCCAGACAACTGGTCCCATAACACCCCGACGCCGCACCGTTTCCTGAATTTCCGGTTGAATGATCTGATACGTCATCTCTCCGCGTCCTATCCGCAGACAAAGGCAAATTTACGCACCAACTTGTGCCTGATTGAAACGGGTGCCTGCCTTTCGCAAGATGATCCACGATCGATCGAATCTCGCTTCGGTCATATCCCTTTGATGACTAAGATGGCCTATGCCTTTGACGGACGGACTGCATCTCAAGATGACCCTACCTGGCGTATAGTCGGATAGTGTTGACCTGATTCCAGCTGACTCGTCGTTCAACGCAAACCTTACGGTACACTCTTGAGTCGAGGAGTCTTCCGATTTCGTGTGGTACAAAGAGAAGGGGGGCACACATCTAGAAGCTCCCATAGAAACCTTCCTCTTCAATAGTCCCGGGGTAGTCGGGAATCACAACTGGGATCAGCCAGATCGTTTGCTCGGACTGGAATTCGTACAGGCATACTTCCGACCTGTGGGAGTAACGAGAGCCTTCATATACCTCAAGGGATTAGTCCTTGCATCTGTATTACAGCCTCAAATCGTCTTGATTGCTGCGAGAGAGTCTCGATAGCTATGATAACTCCGACATCTCGTTGTCGTGTCATATGTCAGAGGGCAAATAGTCGATGGGAGCAACAGTGATGACGGCTGCATACGAAGTTGATACGACACTGTAGGATCGGTCGCGCATAATCGCTGTCACCGCACGACGTCATGACATCGACCACAGAGGTGATCAGACTGCTGTGCCGTATACAACCAACAGCGAGGACATTGATGTCTCCGAGTAGCCGTCAATTGTACCACGATGTCGCCGAGCTCTGTGACCTGTTGGCTTCATGGTTTATGTGGGATTGGAAAGAAACTCACGAGTCGTCGTTGTCCCGGCCCCTAGCCAAAATACCTTTTCTTTAGGTGGGATTAAGCTTACGTTGGATACTCCGAAGATACTCGGGAGCAGGACCTCTGCCATCTCGTCATTACACGTGACATGGAGCAGATGTGGATGATGACCATGTCGCTTTAGCATATCGATGGCTTTCTCATCTCCAAGGAGAAAAATCTCAGCTTCGCTTGGATTACGCAGGCTTCTGTAATATCTGATCAGGACTGTCTCGTGAAGGGAGTCTGGACTCGCTCTGCATCTCTAGCCGCGCTGATCAAAGGGAGGAGTCGTGCTCGAACGGCCAGAATGATTTCCATGTCGGAATTAACAGTCGAGTCGAGCCATTCCGACTGGACATCAGCTCCTTTGGTAAGTGTTCACCCACCTTGGACTGCCAGTGGTCTAGAAAGACCGATATTCTGGTGGATTGACCAGTGACCTCGTGAATCTCCTCGGCGAGATGAGGCACAATGGGTGCAATGATCTTTAGCATGATGCGTAGAACCTTCATGTCAGCTTTAGTAGGAGACTGTTCACATACATGGCTCAGGGTTGCTATAGTGGCTTGTCGGCGCGATGCATTGACCGCGTCACAGTATAGAGTATCCTTGATGAGATCAAAGTAGAATGCCGATATGGAGGAGGCGAAAGCATAGGTCGATTGTAAAACTGGTTGTCAGTCAGTCCCGATTCTTTGGCTCACCTCTACTGAAGTTAAACACTTCGTAACTATCTATCGCAGTGCTTTCGAGCTCTGATATCTTGTGTAGGATATACCGATCGACCTCTCCATCAGTTGAAGTCGAAATTCCAGATCTTACAATATTCAGATCTGCGTCCTCAGGAAGTAGTCTCTGAGTGTTCGACGTGTTCGCGACCAGGAAGCGGGTAACCATTCTTAACTTCCTTAGGGCCTCGCTGGCTTGCGCTATTGCAGATGGCCCGAAAGAGACATCCCGGTGGTATTCGACAGATGCAGCCCATAGGCGGAGAGTATCGGCTCCATGTGCGGGTCGATCCTATGGGAAATCAGCAAAAAGCGGTCGGCGACATGACCTCACCGTCGTCCCGTGGATGATATCCATCGGCGACATGCCATTCCCAGCCGATTTGCTCATCTTTTGCCCCTCTTCATCCAATACGAAGCCATGAGTAATCAGCGTTCCGTATGGCGCGGTGTCGGCCGCACAAAGACGGGTCAGAAGCGATGACTGAAACCACCCGCGGTGCTGATCGGAGCCCTCGAGGTAGACATCGGCAAGAGGCAACGAGGCTGATCGGAGTCGCCCTTCCTCCAAGAGCGTCCAGGAGGAGCCGCTATCGAACCAAACGTCAAGAGTGTCACGTCCTTTGGTGAAGACGCCACTTTGCTGTGCTGGGGAGATAAAATCCTCGATCGGTCCCGTCCACCAGTGATCCGTTCCTTTCTCGCTCAAAACAGCAATGATGTGCGTAATGGCTTGTGAGCTGAGGACCGGTTCGCTATTTTCGTCGTGAAGCATAGGGATTGGTACACCCCAACTTCGTTGTCGAGAGATGCACCACTCAGCTCGGGACATCACGAATGCCTCGAGGCGCTTTTGAGCTATCGTCAGCGTCGCAACTTGCAATTGGGCTTACATTGAGGGGGGTGAAACGTGACAGCAGCCATTGCGCCGATAGCGGCGGGTTTCACCGCCTCGACGTTGGCGAACCATTGAGGGGTAGCTCTATGAAGCCTCAGTGCTGCGAAGTGAAATTCAGCTTACCTGACAATGATCGGCTCTTTCGTCTTCCAGTCGCAAGGGTACCGATGCTCCACAGGCTGCTCAGCCAGCAGGGAACCGTCCTCATGTAAAAGGTCGATCATGATACCGACTCCGTCCCTAAGAACATTTTTGCCAACCAGTCGTGATGTAGTCTCGTCCCCCGACCACTCAATCAGCGCCGAGGTGAAGCAACCGGCATCATCGATGGGACACCGCATGTCCTCGGGTAGAATATCGGCTTCTACAAAGGCCTCGTAGTCTTCGTAGCCATGCGCAGGAGCAGAGTGGACAAGGCCGGTTCCGGACTGGGATGTCACGTGCCTGGAATGGAAGATTGTGGGTCGTGGGACTAAGGAAGACTTAGGGTGGAAACGGTGGGTGTAGCGAGTACCGATGAGCTCCGAGCCTGTACTCCTTAGTCAGCGAAACTATCGACGGTATCACCCACCTGAAAGACGGGCTACAATGTCGAGTGTCCCGAGCACTTCGCGCAACGGCTCTAGGCGATCTTCAAGGATAATTAACATATCATCCCCATCACCCGAGGTCACAATAAGATACTGCATCTTCTCATGAACTGCCACACCCTTATATACATCAGCACTTCGTCGCCAAATGCTGCTTGCTAACCATGTTGCCGGGAAGACTCCACACAGTAGTCGTCCAGATCGCCAACTTCAGAGTCCTCTCTCCCGTTTCCCTGCAGGCCTGCTGCCATGCCTTCTTGACGCCTTTCGACATGTCCGACTGCTCCACTGGGAATCCGATGTACACAGATCTCGATTTGAAGCCGTCTTGATACTTCAGCTCAGCTTCGGCTAACGCGGTACGAGAGGAAGGTGAATAGTATGTGGGTCGCAAGCGATGGGTAATATAGCCTGCTCCATCATCATTGGCTATTCCAGGGTCAGACGGCAGTATCCACCTTTCTCTAGCATGCATTGAAACAGCTTGAGTTGTCGAATCTCGTATTGCAAGTCTGGAGAGAAGGGTCAAACATCTCGATAGCGAGATTAGGGAAAGCACCGACCCATAGTCCGGTAGGTCTTTCCCTTGTCAGCCCAATCCGCCATGATGCCTAGATCCCGAAGCTCGGTTTTCTGGACCTCTATGCCTTCTGACGCGGCCTTCCGAGCGACTTTACGGATGTGAGAGGGTTCCATGGTCGTATGACTCCTCTGCGGCCAGCGGGCATCAGTCAAGTAATGGTTGAATCCCGCAGGATGAGACTCACCCCGAGTTCAGCCAAAGCCTTTTGTTCGATGGGGAGTCCATGACAATCCCAGCCTGGCACGAAGCTGCTCGATGTCAACCGACGCTTTAAACTGGACGAGAAGCGTTCACTGTACTTTGTGACCCCTTAGAACCTTGTAGCGATTGATAATGTCCTTGAGCACCTTGTTCAAGGCATGTCCTAATACAATTCAGCCTTCATCATCAATCGCAAGATGCTGAGAGTTCACCCATGTGGAGGTTGCCATTTGCGTATGGTGGACCATCATGAAGTACGAACAGCTCTCCTGGATTGTGCCTCGCCTGAAGGATGATTCTTGAGTACGCATCAGTATAGAAAATGTACGACTCACCTGCCAACGGTAAAGCTCGCCGGAAGTTCCAGCTCTCAACTCGCGTTCTCGTGCGGCAGGATTCTTCAGCCTTGTCGGCATGATGGTTTTCGGCAACAGGAGTGTATGAGAATACGCCTTCTTGTCGGATGCTGCAATGGCTTGACTCGCATGTCGTCGAGACCATGACGGTACATCGGATACAAAGAGGTGAAAGGAGATGAGACGTAGAGGAACAATGGGCAATCGAGCGAGAAGAAACATACCTTGGGGTAATGGATTGAACAGTCACTCTCGATTTTGTTTCACAAAGATTCTCGTTCCGAAGTTGTCTTGTCAACAAATCACACGTGGTGAGTAAATCACCACCCCTCACCAAATCGATCCATCTTTCGTTGACAGCCTTTGATCTGCGCCAATTACATTGGACTGCCTACAAAAGACAGTGTTCGAAGGAGGGCTCCTTATACAGGACCATACTGGGGAAGGGGATCGCCGAATGGGATCGGATGGTCTCCTCTGTCGGCTCTAGTATTCGGACCAATGTCATGAAACGTAAGTCGAACCTCATCCCTCTGCTTCTGGAACCATTCGCCGCTAATAGGCAGCAGCTCGAGGTCGTAAGGCGGACCCGAAACCTGAGCCTTTTATCTCGGTTAAGGCCGATCCTGGTGAGCTCTCTCTGGTCACACCCGGTCCTGATGGTTCAGTACTTGAAGATGACTTCGAGCACGAGACAAAGGTCGAGGCTCAACAATATGCGGCCTTACAGCGGAACGAGAGGGATCGAAGTCGGATACGCGCGGAGAATAAACGGAGAAGGAAGGATGGAGTCGAACCCTTGAAGCTACCGCCAGCCCTGAGATCCAAACCAAAGAGACCGATGGAGGGAGATAGCAGCGATGACGACGGAGTCTCTCACTTGAAAGGGAGCGGTGATTCCGATAGCTGGGCGACGAAGAGTTGGAAGACGGGTAAAAAAAATAGAAGAGGGAATGAGGAGGATCTTAGCTATGAGGGCCGTACGTGTCTATCGGATACTGAACAGGCGCTTTACTAAAATACGCGTAGAGGTGATCCTACCCTACAATCCTCTTTACCGTCTCGCAAGTAGGGAGTCGCCCTTGATTCTCCTATTGTACTGATGTGTCGGAAGATCTTCCTGATCCATACCAACCCGAAGCTACGCGGGTAGTAGCCAAGCAGTCTGTACTCGCCCGACTCATCCACTCTCAAATCGATTCTCCGCATGCGCATCAAGATGTGAAGCCTTTGGAGCGGCATGACGACCTTTCATCAACCTTGACAAGCGGCGTCAATCAACTTGGCCATGAAGCTCATACGGAAGCGAAACCGAGCGCTATCCTGTCGTTGCGTCGGCCGGAGAAGGAGACCGCAGCGGTCGCCGACGAGGAGGATGAAGAAGTCGAGGGAGATTATGATTCCGAGGATAATGAGGTGATAGTTCCGTGGATTGGACCTCGGCACTCGTTGGTGGCTGGCGAAGCTGACATGGACGCCGAGGGCGTGTACTCCGAGGACGAAGTCTTTGATGGTGAGCTCGATCATAGTCTCACAGCTCACCACATGATATCAGACCTCGAACATCAGCCCTTGCGCCAAGCACAGCAGGCCGAATCCGCCACGCGTGTCTCTCAAGTCGCTGATGAGTTTCTGCCCGCGGCTCGTCCCAATTTTCCCCTCTCTCCCGACCAATTCCACTTCAAGCCTTACCCCCTGGACGACGAAGCTCGAGATATCCTTGTGCCGGCTACGATAAACCGCTTCCTCAAGGATTATCAAAGGACGGGCGCCAAGTTCCTGTATAGCAAGTATAAACAGCAAACAGGTGCAGTTTTGGGGGATGACATGGGGCCCGTTTCTCTGGCTGTCACAGTTTCCGAGGCTGACGTTCTGATAGTCTGGGCAAGACCATTCAAGTCATCGCCTTTGTGTGCTTGTATATGCTCGAGGCTCCTTGCTGAGGGTTGTCCTAGCTGTCCGCTATCATGAGGAAGACTGGCACAGCTTCCGATTTTCAACGCCGTAAGAAGACTATCCGAGTGAGGGGAGAGGACATCAATCCAAAGCATTGGCCGACAGCCCTTATCGTCTGCCCTAATTCGCTCGTTCGAAACGTGAGCTATCTCTGAAATCAGAATCGTAATGACTGAGGCAATCTTAGTGGCAGCGCGAGCTGGATACTGTAAGCCTTGAACCACTTCCGCAGCGGGACTCAATTCGAGAATGCATAGTGGGGCTATTTCGACTACGCTGTCTGGCGGACCGACTCCTGGGCCGGGACTCGAAATGCCTTCGTACGGGGCTATCTGGATTTACGTCAGTAATGATCGTGATATGGCCCAGACGTAGACTAAGGGAGCAGTCGTTGTTTCTTACGAGACGGCGAGAAACAGCATCGAGGGTCTCAAGCATCTGCCATTCTCGTGAGGTTTCGACTGGAGGGGTTGTTGCTGATACCCTTATAGCGTCGTGATATCGGATGAGGCTCATCGCTTGAAAGAGCCAAGAGCAGCCGTCACCTTGGCCATGAAGAAGATCCAGTGCTCGAGCTGCTTCGCCCTCACGGGTACGCTGATCCAGAATCGTATGGATGAGATGTGGTCGGTATTGGACTTTGTGAGCCATTGTGCATTGCTCTCAGACTACTAATAGGTAGGTGCAACGTGGTGAAGCTGGCACATTGAAGCAGTGGCGTGAATTTGCCGTCAACCCCATCAAAAAGGGGCATCGTCATGAAGGCACCGCAAAGGAAGTCGTAGAGGGCATTGTACGTTGTCGCAGAGCGCGCTGAATCTGATAAGCGGCAGATGCGCTTGGGAAACATGTATGAGAAGATCTTGCCACACTTCTACCTACGCCGCGACAAGCGTCTGATAGCTCACGAGGTACAACAATCACTGCGTTCCGCACTATAAGCCTCGCTGAATTGGTCTCAGCTGCCAGAGAAGCGGGATCTCGTTGTCTTCTGTCCGCTCGCGGAGAGACAAATCTCGGCTTACCAAGCTCTGATCGACTCGGAAGGTCTGTGCAAACGGAGGGGGTCGCTGAGGCTGATCTGAAAAGTTCAGGTGTGCAGTTCGTCCTTCGCAGGAACGATTTGTGCGAATGCGGCTCTACAAAGAAGTATGTGTATACCGTCTGAGGACGGCTAATGCCTCGATAGGCGTTCCGAGTGCTGTCATAAATCCTCGGAGCACGGCGAATCGATACCTGAGGTTGTGCTCAAGTAGTCAGTCATCTGGCGAGATAGAGATTCGCCTTACATTGAGCAGCATCTCGGCTCTCACCAAGGTGGCCAATGTACGTGAAGCGCCTTTTGCCTGCGTAGCGAGATATACTGATCTGGATCAGCACTTTGGGCTGCTATATCACGGTGAGCGGTTTCCAGTGAGGATCGTTGAGTCCAGCAGACTCACTTCTGCTACAGCCAAGGACGACACTGCACGTACCGTGTGTGACGACTCGTGGGCTTCCTTCAGAGCTGACCTTCCTCAGCGCGAAGTCAATAAGCGGTTCTTCGACATCTGCGTCCAGCCATCGCATTTTGTTCTGGGGACCCGTATTGATGCCAGCTCAGACTGGCGAGAATTATGATGGAAAACGGCACAATGTAATCAAGGCTGCTCTGTATGTTCCTGATCATGACCACTGCGTTCCGCTGACGATCTCAGTGACCCTCTGAACTGCGGCAAATGGACGGCGAGTGTCTGACGTCATCCCGATCCTGTATCTAAATAGTCATAGCTGCTATCTAAGCTACTGAAAGACTGGCGACAGGAAGCTAATGACAACAAGGGTAGCTTAACAGCCCCTTCGTGCGCCGCTGATGTCCGTAGTCCTCATCTTCTCAAACTCTGTTCGACTGCTCAAGATGATCGCGGAGTTCATTTCCACCTCTCGTACGCCAAGTCCACAAAAGACCTTGCTTATCGGCAGTGTCTGGCTTCTCGTTCGACATGCTCACCGGAGAGGTGAATGGCAACGAGAAGATGGAGATGGTCGACCGATTTCAAGACCGCGAAAAGGACCACTTCATCCTGCTCATCAGTATCCTCGCGGGTGGTGTCGGACTCAACCTGACAGCAGTAAGATTGCATCAGCGAGACAAGGTTGACGGTCAAAGGCAAACAAGGTCGTGATATTTGATCCGGACTGGAGTGAGTTGAATTTCGCGAGCTTGACTGACATCAGATCCCGCCAATGACCTGCAGGCCATGGACCGAGCGTTTCGTATTGGTCAAAAGCGCACTGTGTAAGCTCGACATCACGAGTGACACTTAGACTTAGCGATGTATATCGCCTCATTGGTCAAGGCACATTGGAAGAGCTCAAATACGAGCGTCAGAGTACGTTCGGTGTGCGAACTTTGCTCACGAATAGTCCACAAGCAGCAACGGTCAAGACAGCTCAATGACGGCACTTTCGAACGGCGAATACACCAGGGCTATGATGGAGCGCGGACGGCGGACGAGCAGGGAGAGCTGTTCGGGACTCATAACATTTTCAAGTTTGACCCGAACGGCTTCGTACCTGGCAATGTACGTCTCGAAACGGAACTTAGCTGATGAGAAGCTTGAACGCGTTCGGTTGGCCGAGGATCGCTTCGTTCAGGACTTGATTGACGCTGAGCACTCTGAGGATGAGGATTATGAATCCGAAGTAAGGTATTCAGGGAAGACATTTGCTAATTCCAGGGCGAAGCGGGACGTCGAACGCGGGACGAGCGATCTGCTCGTGACGTTCGGCAGGCGCAGGAGCTGGCCGTCAAGAGGAGGCAAGCTCAGCTTGTCAAAGACGTACTCGGTGAGCGCGGAGATCAACGTGAGTCCCGCGCAGGGAATCTGAGCTCACAGATAGCATTACGACGGGATGACGACACTCTGAAGGCGCTCGGCATATCTTGTAGATCGCTTTCATCATGTGCACTTGGCATACCTCCGCTTACGACCTTCAGCGCATGAGCACAGCGGTGCGTTTCGCGATTCCCCTGAGGAACGCAAAATCTACGAGATAGGTGTGAAGGTGAGCGAGTACCCAGCGTAGCACTTTCTGACCTGCAGCTCCTTCGAGAGAACCCTGAGGTGGCGCGTAAGATCAAAGCCAATGACCTGGGCAAACTCAGCCGGACAATTATCAAGGCGGAGAAGCAGGAGCGGCCTGTCAAGTTGGAGACGGATCCTGACGACGAACCATGGAAGGACCGCATTCAGTCTGGACGATCCCGTCAGGGGAACAAGGTGCTTGCGAAGCTTAGTGACTGAAAGGGAGTCTATACCTTGCACGAGTAACGATCGCATGCAGTCTAATACCGTGCTTCATCTAGATCTAATCCTCATTATAGAGGTCTTTTCTTGAACATGCGTTGTGCGATGTCTTCACCCTCAATATGCCGCCGAACATACTCGCTGCGCATTATACCGTCTGGATCGATCCGTTGCAAAACCCGCCTGAAGTCGTCAAATTTGGGATACAACGCTTCGACATCTTTCGGCTTGAGACAGTGCTGCTTCGCCCAGTGTGGCCGACCACCATGAGAGGCGAGGAGAGTTGCGAACTTCTCATGGAAACGGCGATAAGGAACAGGAAGGCCGTAAGGTCTGGAGGGATGATTAGCATATATGACCAGCCATACCCAATAAAAGGGGTGAGGACTTACCGATAAGTCACGACTCCGATCCAAGTGGTCTCCCGTCCATAGCTCGGGCTAAGCCATATATCGTCCTCGCAAGTCCACCGGATCTCGATGGGGAAGTGTATCCGCAGTCCGTCGTGTGCCGCTGCTTCTTCGGCGAGCCATAGTCGCATTTCCGAAAGACAAGCTTTCGCATTGACGGACGGTATTGCCCATTCCAGGGCATACTGAGAGAACTAGACGGCGTCAGCTCAAGTGTAATCTTCGGGTGGGGTTTATCAGTGAAACCACATACGAGACAATCAAAGTTTAGAACCTTGTAACCGTCGTCGACCACCTCACTGTCCTCCTTGGAGAGCCACCACGCCCAGCGACCCACCCAGGGTATTAAAGATGGAAAGAAACGAGCGATGAAGAGGAGGAATTGAGTAATGTGGTAACCAAGGATATGAGCCATGAGGGATGCGGCTGGTTGTGCGGGCTAAGCTGTTGTCATCACTTGACTCGGATGTGAGCTGCCATGACCTACCCCGTACGCTCGATTCGCTCGTCCTACTACCATCCCCTTGCCATCTGGGTACCACCACACGCGCACGTGCTCCGCGCTGCCCTTGATCTCATCTAGATTCTCCAGGACCTCATCGACTCCCTTCGACTTCTTTGTCTCCCTCAATCGGAATGCATCCTCCACCTCGACCTCGATCTCCAACATCAGTCCCGTGGCGCCAAGCCCGCACATGCTCGCCTTGAACAGCTCGACATCCTCGGACGGTGAAGCTCGCACGATGGGCGCTCCTTGAAGGGGTAGGATTAGGCTGAGGGACCGAACATGCTGAGATAGAACGGGAAAGTGGACGCCAGAACCGTGTGATGCGGTAGAGATTAGTCCGCCGATGGTCTGATCCGAGATGCTACCGATGTTGGGGAGAGCTAAAGGTGGATCGGCGGCGGCGAGGGTAGCATGGATGGCATGGAGAGTAGTACCGGCCATGAACGTGGCTGAGCGTCTCTCATAATCCGTCTGTCGCCACAGCGAATCAGTTTCCCATTTCATCCCCCTCGATCCTTGATCATCGCTCACCTTGACGAGTCCATTGATCCCTTCCATTCTCACCAGCCATCCATTGGTACAAGCGAGATCGGAAGGGGAATGACCGACTCCGACAGGATGGATCGTGGCTCCTTCCCTCCTCGCGAGCTCGACAATCATCTGACATTCCCTCGCCGAGGTCGGCGCAAAGACCCGCTGAGGTCGACATTCGAATGTGTTTGCCCAATTTGAAAAGACCGCTCTTGACGATCGTGAAGGGATCGAGATGGATTCAAGTGATTTCCCCAGATCTGCTGTGGATGTCGAGACGATCTCGTCCATCGTGACACGCGAGGGGTGTGGCGACGCTGACGAAGTCTTTCGATCACACCTCAATCACGCCGAACAGGGGAGGACTCGGTGCGGTCTCCCCTTCCCTCTCCACCCTCTCCTTGTCTATAGCGCTCTTTTGTCTTATTCTGTGTCGGGACGCGAGAGATTCGGAGAACGGAAACAATGGAAACTCAACAGAAATCTGCCTCGCGATACTTGAATTGCATGTCTCCCGGGAAATCCGCTCGTTTCTGACGATCGAATCGAGTAAGGCACGGTCGCAGAATGACATCAGGTGGCAAAACGGGCAAAGCCTTTGTGTTGAATGACACATCGGGGATTAGAGCTCCGCTTCTCCCCCCTCCGATCATGGGTCACACCCGGCTGCGATCGGTCGTTCCATGTCTTCTTTTCTCAGATATCCCGCCCTCGCAGCCCTCTTAGCTTCGGTGGATACGCCCATTTCACTGCCATCCAGGTCAGCCAAGTACTACAAATTCAGCCCACGTAGACCTACTCGTCACGCTCCTGGAGGACAAATTTGTCGACCTGCTCGTCCAAGGTGTACGACATCATCACTTGAGGCGGACCAAAGGGGGAGATCGGAGTTGACATCCAATTGAGTCCGTTTTATCGAGCTGCACTCTCTCATCCGGAAGCGGAAGACCACGGACCACGTATGGACCGTCTTGCCATACTTCTTGTGGAGCTCGAGCATTGCCGGCCTTTCCCCGTCGTCGGACACCACACCTACGTCCCGATCACAGCGTCAGCTTCCTACCAGAATACAAGTGATACCCGAAGACGTACTCGGTACAGTCGACTTTGTACCCATCACAAGCAAACCCGATTCGACCTGATGATCAGCTCGTGGTACACAGCCTCTGAAACCTACCTCATACTTGTGCGAGTGCCAGTACTATGTCCCCGTCAGAACTCGTCAGAAACAGGGTGACGGGGTCACCAAGCATCTTCTCATCTTCCGGAAGGGCTTCAAACTCCTTTTCGGGAATCAAGTACTCGATACCTATTCACCGAATGCGACTCAGCCAAGCCTATCAGATGGCGAGGTGTACCGACCGATGAGCTTCGCGTCCGCCTTTTCTTAGTCGTAAATGATACATTGATGCAAGTTGCAGCGGACACACGTACAAAAACGATGGGCCACAACAGTACGAGTGGGGTCGTGAGAATAGATGTGGAAACCGCACAGGTGCTGGTGGACTTGATTTAATCGGTGCGAAACACTTATCACGGCATGAACGATCAGTGAGGCGCTATAGGAGACTCTTCGGCGATAGAGTCAATGTCGTGCTGATGAGAGAGATTCGGAAATAGGATGCCCACCTCATCATTGCCGAGCCTGCCGCGTCGTAGGCTGCCTTATGGGATATGGCGTGCTCAGTATGAGCCACGGTGTCATCTGCTTGGCCTGGCATCCTTTGCTTCTAAGGAAGGTTTATACTGTACAAGGAGTAGCTCAGACCCTCAAAACAGGAAATCATGCCGGAAGAACAAAGGGAAAAAGGACAAAGAACATGGGATGAACAAGAAAGGCTAGAGGACAACGGAGGGATGCAAAGAAGGAAAAATGATGCACGGTGGAGGGTTTTACGTGGACGTTTTGGGTGAAGGTTTTACGTCATATGCACGTCAAAGGGACCGGCAGGCTACAAGCCAGACCCTCCAACGGCGATGAAACCCGACAGGCTGTCAAGCGAAACCTCATGGACTATGTGGGGTGATTTACTTCGTGGAGCTTTATCCCCATTCTTGGTCTTAGCCTCGTCGCGCTGCGAAGCTTCATGCTTGGATGCATAAGAGATCCCTTTCAACTCCCCAAATCCTCACCGCGTTGGCAGGAAGTGGGACCTGTCATTAGCCTTCCTCGACGGCCTTGACTTACGCTGCCGAATACATCTGATCATCCGTTCGCTGCTATCAGCTCCTTCGTTGGCGAGTCTGCCCACCTTGAAGGCAGCGATCCCAGCGAAAATAGCCGAAGTGAAAACGAGGGTCTCCCAGATGAACCAGAAGATCGCCCATGCTACACCACCTCCTCATCAGCTTCTTGCACGACAGTCAAGACCCGCGTACCGCTGGTTGGCCACCCCAGAAGCTCCGAGAATTGTGCGCAATCCGATGAATTCCGCTTGTCGAATAATCTCTCATCCACGTAATCCCAAACCACGTAGAACATGTGCATCATCCCTACAGATCAGCGACGACGATTCGAGCGTGACCTACCGACGAAGAGCACTGACGTCAGCCCGGTTGCTGGAAGAGTGCTTACCATAAAAGCGTAGAGCCTGATCTCTAGTGAGCAAATTGCGGAGCCTTCATGAGGTATAGACATACGCTGCCGTGGTCGCCAAACCAAAGACCGATGAGGACCACTTCACAAGCGATGATGCTGGTGAATGCGCTGAGACAGATCAGTAGCACTTCTATCCGAATGAGACGCTCACATCCAGTGATCCGCCCGGAGAATGGGTACGAGCAGTCCGAAATGTAATACAAGGGCGGCCGCCTTGCTCGCAACGATGTCGACTACTTCCGTCAGCATACCTCTGCAAATAATGCACACTAACATCCGCAGAACTGATATCAGCTGGGCGTTGTCCGATGAACTCACAATGAAGAGGAAGCCGACTATGCTCGAACCCACATATCCGGCAGAAAGTGTCACCAGTGCCGAAACCGACCAGAACAGTTGTGGGTATGTTGGCATGGCGTACGGATCTCGCGGAACTCGGGGAAACGGTCGCATCAGTCCTAGAACATGGGTCGCGCCCCCATCGTTCGGGTCGATACAGATCGAGACAACCTGACCGCCGCAGAGTATACCGGCGATGAGGTGACAGAGTTCATGAGTGCCCACGACGAACAGCTAGACTCGACTCAGCATTGAATCTCGATGTCAGGTGGTCCTCAGCGTGAGGGCGTACCTTCAGGCCGGATATGACATCTCGGACGATGGGGAGGTTCCAAGCGATGAGTACTGCAAAAAACATGATGCATACAGCGATGATCGTGTCAATCTCTGCTCAGTATGCTCAATGATGATCATGTCGGAAGGAGAGAGGACGAACGGAAGGTATTCGGAGTGGTATTGGACCGTGATATGAGGAGATATTGAGGGAGAATGTAGTGGATAGGGTTATCCGGGCCATCGAGGTGACCACGCGACATGCCGACGCCTAGGAACCAGTAAGAGAAAATGGTTGTGCTGGATGCCTCTTGATGCTTGATGGGAGTGAGTTGGGTGCTGGACAGGCGAGATGAGGGAGGACCTGCCGTCCTTTGAGCTTTCCGAAGCGGATCGATTCCCGAGGAGAGGTGCTAGCGGATCAATGTGAGTGATTCTTCTTTTCAAGGGCGCGGAGTTGGATCATTCTCTACATCAGTTGGGATACGATCAGGGTCTGTGTACCCAAAGGACCCCGTTTCCGGCGTCGGACCGCAAGGCCGAGGGCAAGAGGAGCTAAGGTGTACATGGCGCCATGATACGGATCGACCTGGGTATCGGCCCCGGGAAGTTTCTAGCAGGGGTTGCTACGTTGGGAATGCAAAATGGCCGCGTCCTGCTCCGAGAGGATCGCCAAAGTGACGCCGTAAGTTCTCAATGGGGTTTGGCCATTTTTGGTCCCGCTTGTAGCTTTCTTGGGTGAGCCATTTTCGCTCTCGTTCCCGCTAGTTTCCGCCAGAACATCGAAGTAAAGCCCTTCGCACCATGTCCGGTCCAGCTCCCATCCCATCACCTCCCGCTCCAGTCGCTGCGCCCATACCAAGCGAGGATACGATTGCACGAAAGGTCAGCTCCAGCCTACAATCGTGTTGCTTCTGAGCTTGGAAACCTCAAGCTGATCAAATCGTCTAGATTGACAACTGCGTATGTCTTTCACCAAAGGCCCCTACTCCGAGGCCTCAACGAGCCAGTCGAGGACGTTATTCCCCTATACGCCCCAGCAGCTCACTCGGTGACCTCTAGATGGCAGACTTGATCGTCAACGCGGGCCTGGGCTTTGGTATCGGTGTGGTCGCGTCTGTCATCCTGTTCCGACGTAAGCCGAAAGTTTCTCTCAGCATCTGGGATGCAGTGTCTTAGAGCCGATTTCACGAGATGACCGCTACTTCAGGGCGAAGCTGGCCGGTCGCACTTTCTACAGGGTATGTGTATAGGCAGTGGTGTCCATTCACAATACTGACATGAAGTGATAGCTTCGGTGCTGGTGTCGCCTACTCAAACGTGAGTCACATCGAGACCTTGACACCCGAACCTCAAAAGCAGACTTGCAGATGGTTTGGGCTGACGCCCGCCATCACAGTGCAACTACTCGCTCAACCCCTACATACTTCCCGGTACAAAAGTCCTGCCTTCCCCTCGCTCATAGACTCTCCAGGTCGCCCAGTGGACCGAGCTAGAAGAGAAATTTCGAAGGTGGACCAGCAATGGGAAAAATCAAGCCTCACACCCCCTAGCTCCGGTATTATGAAGCCAAATGGATGTCATTTCTGAGGGCATTGAGGAGGAGGCGTCATCACGATGGCGTCCTTCCCCCGTTGTCCCCGCTGTCTATTCGTCCTTCTTCGCGTTCCCTTGGCAGCAGCACATCCTTTAGGGAATGGTGGGCTTCATCTCCAACCGAGTCAGGTCTGGGTAATTTTCGCTGTTCGGCGCCCAGATATACTGTGACGTCTCAGCTCTTGTTTTTTTCTTAGCCTGAACTCACTTCGTTTGTACAAGATGACTGAAGTGACGACCAGGATGGGGAAGGAGATGATGATGTTCTACCGCCGGTCCAGATCAGTATCGATCCTGTTCGACACGCAAGAGGCTGACCCTTAGTCTTACAGCGTTGGGATGTGGTGCCGACATACTGCCGGCAAACTACCTGGAGCCTATCTCTGCATGGCGGTTTGGCGAAAAGGTTTGAGAGCTCCCTTTGGAGAAGCAGTGCATGTCGGCTTAAAAGGGGGGACGCTGTGACATGAGGGGTAAGCGGGACTGTAATGATTTTGCTCGTAACTCAATTTCTTCTATTCGAAGGGCCGTGGAACTAGATCATCTTGCTGCTCTTCTTGACAAAGTCTCACTTGTCGCTGATCATTGTGCCGACAAAGTGCACCGCATCTGAACCCAAACCTTGATACGTCTTTCTTGGTTTCCACAGACATCCCGGTTCTATTCCCCTCTGTCCTTCTTGTCTCTTCAATACCCCTTAACATCGCCCTCAAGTCATCTACCTTTCTCATACGGATATAAAACAAGATCAAGGCAAGCCGCTCACCATCCTGACTGCTTAATCAGTGAGTCGGTCTACTGACCTCATTCTGATGATAAGAGTCACATGCTGATGTGAGATGCTGACTCTGCTCATCTCTGTAGAGATTCAATCAGCCTAGCCCGTTGGTCCCTGTCTTCCATCCACTCCGACTAGTTTGCCGATTTCGTACCTTGGCTGAGTCGAGGCTAATTCGTCTCCAGGATGAGCGGATTCCCGCCGTTTCCTCCAACCTCCCGGTACTCCCCCGGCCGGCCATATGGAGACCGCCCACTATACCCAGATCAAGTTCCACCTCCTCCTCCAGTCCGTGACTATGCGCCATACCTATACCCTGGCTCGGCCCCACCACCTCCCACTTTTCGCCCATACGATGCGTACAGCGCGGGACCAAGCGCCCCGTATTCGTACGACCAGCCGCGAAGGTCGCTCGAAGATAACTATGATCCGTACCAGCCCGGTGCGAGCGCGTATGATCCAGGAGTACCGGCTCTGCGGCTTCCTCCGGCTACTTATCCTTCGCCGCAACGAACTGAACCTGCTCGTGCCCCATCTCAGAGACCACCGGCTCGTCAATCGCCACCAAGGTCGACCGGTCCTCCACCCGCGCGGTACGATACAAGAGGAGGCGACGTACAGGAGCTTTCCCTTCTGACTGCACCTACGACTATCAATCTATCCGATTTCACAACCGCTGTTCATGCGCTTCCGGCCAGCCATCTACCCCTCACCAAATTCGTCTCGGTCAACCGCGATGACGCCATCGACCTTCATCGACAGATGTGTACCAGAGTGACCACGGTCTGGTACGCGGATGGCTCGAGTCGCGCTGGCGAGGGTTGGTCTGCGGCCGTCGAGTGGATTCTCGACCCAGGCCGCTCTGGTAGCAAGATGAGAGGCTGTGTGGGTGAGGGCGATGCTCTCGATGCCGAGCTCGGTGGCATCTACAAGGCGGTCGAAGGCTTTCAAGAGCTTCTCCAACAGTCGATCAAGAACGCCACCCCCATGTCCCACGAATTGACGGTTTTTTGTGACTCGCAAGCGGCGATCGTTAGCATCGACACCTCGTCCCGCCCTGAAAGCCTGCGTTTCTGCAAGCTGTGGCGGTCAATCTGTACCGACTATCTGCATGCCCAGATGAATCTAATCTGGATTCCCAAGAACAGCAATATCGAGGGACACGTACTTGCAGATAAAATCGCGGTCGTCGGCGCCAGCAACAGCTACCTCAAGAAGAAGAAGGAGGGTTCACTTCCAGATATCTACAGGCGTCCGGGTGGCGGTGAACCGGCGCCGGCTGGTAGCATTGAAGCTGGCCCGTGGCAGCGCGGCGACGCCGATCCGTCGAGGCGCAAGACCCCATTCGAGAGACCAGTACCCGTCCCCCTCCCAATATCTCCCGGCCTGCTGCCGCAGTACCACCAACATGACGCAAACGGTCTACGGCTAGATCTTCAGCCGCAAGCCGCTTCGGGGGAAGGTTATCCTGGAACGAGTGAGCCTGAGGAGGAAGGTCCGCAGCCCCGTGAGGGATCCATTTTCGTGACACAGTGAGTCACGCGCCTGACTATTCTGTGCTGATGGAGATCATTCAGTTTCCCAGATGAGGTCTCCGCGAAGGATCTGGGCATTCTTTTTGCGCAGTTCGGAGAGATGTAAGTTTTGGTCTCCCGGCCATTCAGAAATCCCCGTCTCATGAGCTGGCTACAGTGTTGCCGTGGATATCTATCATATCTCCCCAAGTCTCCCTCGATTCGCTTTCGTGGCATACACCGATCCGAACTCCGGCATAGCCGCAATAGCGGACCTGCACGGCCAGCCTATCAATCTTGACTCGCCTTTCGCCCAGGAGAATCGAAGCGAGCTCGGTGCTTGGACGAATTGGTCCGGTCGACTCACGGTTGTCATTGCGGAGCCGCCTCGCCTCGTACCGAGCAGTGTCAGTGCAGACTTTCCCGACCTGCCCGACTGGGCGCTCGGCATCAAGGACCAGAAGAGCGATGAGGCGGAGAAGATGGAGGTTGATGCTCAGATCAAGCAGGAGAGGGATTCCTCGCCGGAGAGTATGAGCAGGAAGAGGGAGAGACAACCGAGGAGCAAAGAACAACATCGCTCGTTAGTGCTTTGTTTCGTAGCGGTGCATTGCTGATATCAAGTAGGAATTCTGCTTCCACGACTGGTTCCCCTTCACCGCGCAAGCGGACCCGTCAAGAAGCCACTTCGACTGCCGCGCACGCTCCTCAGGTAGATTACGGGAACGCTGTTCCGCCGCCGCAAGTCTTGCAAGCTCCAAGCGTTGCAGTCAAGACCGAGCCTGGTATCGAGGCTAACGTACAGCCTGACCCCTCGACTCATGTCCCCATTGCCGGCGCCAGTATTCCTCAGTCTCTCTTGCAACCAAATGCATCCACTCACCTCCCTCCTCCAGCGTTACCTCCTTTCCCCCCCACCCTCAAGGCAGACGTTCCTTTCAAGACGACACCTCAATCCGCAACGGCCCTTCTCCCTACCATTGACGGTCTTCACCCGCACCAACAGCTCCCGCACTCCGGCACGTCCTCAACCTTGCCGCCAACTCCGAACACCGCAGAGCGACCCATGGTCATTTCTGAGATGACGAGATCACCTCCTCGTCAGCTATCACTCGAGCCATCTCAGTCATCTTCTAAACGACCCCTGACCAATTCTGCATCCGAACCTCAAGAATACCCCATCAAGATAGGCGTGAAGACCCTTCGAGCCCAAATCGAGCTTGTCCGCACCTCATTCGGCAAAGTTGACGTCAACAACTGGATCGCTCACGTTTGTTTCATCGCCTCGGACCTCGACCAAGCTCGCCGTGTATTGAAGGACGATCTCTACGCCACTGACGGAGCTTTCCTGAGTGGTCGAGACCTTGAGCAGACGCTGGCGGCTCGAGGATTCACTCCGCAAAGGGTCGACATCTTCATCAACAAGGTTCTCAAGGTGCTTGACGGAATCGCGATGGCCGATGAAGCGGAGGATGCGGATGCGGCCGGGAAGAATGACAGCGTCCAGGCGCTCGAGCAAGATCTGATCAAGGCGCTCGACCGATACCCTGAACAGACCAAGGAGGCGGTGGCTTCGGCCGCAAAGCTAATGGAGTACCTCGTCAGGGGCAAGGAGGCGCAAGAGAGAAAGAGGCTTGAGGTGGAGAGGAGAGTCAAGGTGCTAGAAGGAATGGTCAAGATTGGCGAGGTGGTGGGAGGGGTCGTGCGCTTCTTGTTGACGGAGGATAAGGCTTGATGGCTTGCATGATGGAGAGGGACAGGAGGAATTGGTGGAGAAAGTAGACTCATGACAAGCTGTATTGCGATTCAAAATGCATATCGAGTCATGTTTCGGATTCATGGACCAGTCGTAGAGGCAGTATTTGATACCCGGAGTAAGCTTACCCACGTGTAAGGATGGTGCCTGCCCATGTTGACGCGTGCATGTTCACCTTTTCCTTTGAAACACGCCCTCTTCCCCTTTCTCTACCTTGCCTCCTCGGGAGATGTCCATCATCACACCCTCCCGAGTTGAGCTACTACCCATTCATGACCCATTCTTTGGTCCACTTCAACCTTCCGCCATGCCCGCTCCACCTTCCACAATCTCCCCACGTCTCACTACAGCATCCTTCGCTGTCCCTCTTCCACCCAAGCTTGACAGATCATGCCTGGATCAGCTGGGAGCGAGTCAATATAATTCCGTCACCTCTTGGCGAAAGGCGATGGATGGTGTTCCCCGCGCTACCCCTTCGGGTAGACTCATCCTAGGAGAAGTCCGACCAAACAGCAACCCTAGTGCCAGTACGACCTCACGATCGACCAGTAATCCTCTCACACGTATATCCGCTGCCAACTCCATACCCCGCCCTGCACCCGCTCCAGACGTCTTCGCTCCCAGTCTCAAAGTCTCCTTCCAATCTCGACCCACAACCACTTCAACCCTTTCCAGCAAGCGAACACGCGACCCCGGGAGCGGGGGTTTGTCATCGCTGAAACGCGTCAAAGTCGAAGACAAGCGGGAGTTGGTCAAAGCTACGGCGGAGATTCACAAAGCGGAAGAGGAGAGATGGAGGGCGAAGTGGGTCAAGGTGTTCCCTACCTTGGTTTTCCATTTCGAGATTGGGGCGGAGGAGGGACAGGGCAGATCGTTGTCGGGACGTGTAGTGAGAATGGGGGCTGTAAGTGATCGCTCTCGTGCATTGACTCGGGGCATGACTGACGTCGGTCTCAGAAAGTCGACCAGTTCTTCTCCACTCGTGTAACCCACCTTGTGGTTCGAGGCGGTACATCACCTCAGAAGGCGAAGCCGATGCCGCCTCCTGGTCGTCGAGGCGATCCCGCCCTGTCACCAAAGAATCCCTTTCTCGATAATACGGGTGTCACGGATCTGGTACAGAAGGCCGAGGCGATGAGCATTAAGGTGTGGACAGTCAAAAGTGAGTTCCTTGCGCGATTGCTGATTTGGCAGAACTGACTGCACTGCAGAGCTCAATGAGATGCTTGGGCGGCTCGCGCCGGTCGAAGCCGCCATCTCCCACGACTCCCTGCACACCCTTTTGGAGGACGAGAAGCTGCACGGAACAAGGGAGCGAGATTTATCAGCGCCACGACCGGATCATTACTACTTCAAACCTGGAAGCAAATACCTCCTCGTCGAGGATGCAACCGGGAAACATCGAACCATCATGGTCAAAGAGTACCCATACAGTCAGAAGGATGGACCACAATGGCCTACTCTGTACGAAGGCTTCTTGCGCGTCTCATCCTCGATGCAGACGAACACCCCGATCGAACAGATACGCGAGCGAGCTTGGGCTCTATACGTCGACCGAGTGCCGTACGAGGGAGAGCAACCGCCTGCCGACCTCAAGCGATCCATCTCCCTTCGATCCCTGCCAGACACGCCCAAGCTCCCCGAGGTCCAATCTTACCAAAACGCCTCCGGAAACTCCGTCGTCATCACCTCCAACATCGCTTCCACTTCCAATGCCAATCAGTCACCAGCCTTTTTGAACGGACTCGCGCGGCTAGGTGCGAACAAGGACCGCGCAATCATGCAGATGAACAAGCGAGTGCAGGTGCTCAAAGGCAACGCTCGTCTGGCTGCTGCGAAACGCCAGCAGACCGACCTCGATGTCGGGCCCATGCCTCAGCGCCGCGCTTCCATGGGACAGGCGCCACCGCAGAGAACCTTCATGACGCAAGAACAGGTCATCAGTATGCTTCAGCAGGCAAGGGAGCCGGTCCGAGAGCGTAAGCCTACCTACGAGGAGCGGGTTCAGAATCGCGAGAAGGTCGAAGCGGGTCTCAAGGGGCGAGAGCAAGATACCGCAGCTGGTTATTGCGAGAACTGCCGTTTGAGGTACTCCGACCTCTCCGTTGTATGTCGGATCTCGCGTCGAATTCTGGTTCCGACGCTGACGAGAAGCAGCACATCGCTTCGAAGAAACACCGGCGCTTTGCTACAAATCCGGAGAACTTCGATTCGCTCGACAACCTCCTGTTCATGCTCCAGCGTCCCCTCAACCCCAACATACGTGTTAGCGATTGTCCGCCCTGCCTCGACCGACATACCAAGGACGATCCATGTGACCTGTGCGATCAGCCCCCCGTGTGGACGTCGAGCCAAGAAGGAAGTGGGAATGGGAGCGAGGTGACCGAATATGACGAGGGATCGGGCGATGACGGAGAGAAGGATGAAGTGGATGGCGAAGAGGAATGACAGGTAAGAACATCAAAAGCCACGCAGGGAAGCCATGGAGGGAAGACAGCGACGATACCAAAAGGATGGCTTGATGAGCGCGGAAAACTCTTGCGTGTCTTTCTACACAATCCATGTTTGTTACGATTCCCATCATGTCTAGGTAGCATTAGCATAGTAAAATAAAGATGGTAACATCTCTTCCCTTCTTCCATTTCACCCGTCCGGTATCGATAGCTCAGTGTATACACTAGGGTCAGCTCAAGTGCCCGTTCGTCCCGCTGTCAACAGCTATTGCCAAGACCGCAAGACGTCCAGGATGCAGTCACACCATGCATTCGCACTCGCACATCCCGTCTCTACATTCCTCGTAAATGATATGCCATGCTTGCTATTGGTGATCTCGACGGCTAGAGCTCGTCGTGACTGAAGGGCATCTGGTCGTCCCCCTCCCCGTATCCACCACCTGCACCTCCATAGAGCTTCGCCGAGATGGGCTGAGAGGCTCATCAGCAGCTTGTGAGTTGAAGAACTTACCGAGACAATGCTCTGGAAGTCGGAAAGCTGTTCCTCGTAGTCCTCTGCCTCGGCATTTGGATGCTCCTCTAGCCATTCAGATTTCTCCTTCACCGCGGCGAGAATGGTCTCCTTGTCGTCCTCCGAGATCTTTCCTCCCATTCCCTCTGGGTCATTCACCTGCGACTTGAGCGAGAAGATGAAGTCTGGAATCCGCATCAGAGACTATCCCAGACCTCAGTCGGGGTCTGACTCACTCTGGAGACCATTCATAGCTTCGATCTTCTTCTTGATCGCTGCGTCCTCGTCGGCGAACTCCTCCGCCTCCCGGACCATCCGCTCAATCTCGTCGGCGGAAAGACGGCGTTGATCGTTGGTTATGGTGATGGACTTGGATTTGCCGGTACCCTTGTCGACGGCTGACACCCTCAAAATACCGTTGGCTGGATATCTCGTCAGCTTCGCTCAAACCGCGGACACGATACCGACGCACCGTCGATTTCGAAGGTTACCTCGATTTGAGGTACGCCACGAGGTGCCGGCGGGATCTCCGTCAAGTCAAACTCCCCTAAGAGATTGTTGTCCTTTGTCATGGATCGCTCGCCCTCGAACACCTGAATTCGGACGGTTGGCTGGTTGTCGACGGCGGTGGAGAATATCTGAGACTTCTTGGTTGGAACGACGGAGTTGCGGCCGATGAGCTTGGTCATGACGCCGCCGGTAGTCTCGATACCTAGTGAATGTCAGCAGGGAACGGGTAAGCAAGACAAAGGTGCGTACCAAGAGTCAAGGGGCAAACATCAATGAGCAGAACACCACCGCTTCCCTCCTCGCCTGAAAGGATGCCGCCTTGCACAGCCGCGCCATACGCGACCGCCTCATCCGGGTTAATGCCTTTGGATGGCTCTTTGCCGTTGAAGTACTCCTTGAGAAGCTGCTGAACCTTGGGGATACGAGTGGAGCCACCGACAAGAACGATCTGCAGGGAAATCAGCGCCAAGTCTGCGCTAGTGAGTGGAAGCCGAACGTCTCTCCGGTTGAAGACTCACATCGTCGATCTCTTCCTTCTTGACGCCAGCATCCTTGAGCACCTGCTCAACAGGCTTCATGGTCTTTCTGAAAAGATCCATGTTGAGCTCCTCAAACTTGGCGCGAGTCAAAGTCTAACGAGCATGATCAGCTACGCGTGTCTGAGGCAGAAAACCCATGTCTCACCTCCGAGAAGTCGTTGCCTCCCTCAAATGCCTCGATGTCAATCTTCGTGCTCATCTGCGATGAGAGCGTCCGCTTGGCCTTCTCGACCTCTCGCTTGAGCTTGCCCATCGCTCGGTTGTTCTTCGAAACGTCCACATCGGCCTTGCGCTTGTACTGCTTGACGAGGTAGTCTATAACTCGGTTGTCGAAGTCTTCTCCACCGAGATGAGTATCTCCGGCTGTGGCGAGGACCTCAAAGACACCGTCTTCGATGGAGAGGAGGGACACGTCGAATGTACCGCCACCAAGGTCATAAACGATAATCTGAGACTCGGCCTTGCCAGTCCGGTCGAGGCCATAGGCTACCAGACGTCAGCAAGCCTCATCATGCAGATCCCGCTGTAACTTACCGATCGCGGCAGCGGTGGGCTCGTTGACGATTCGCAGAACGGTGAGACCAGCAATGGTGCCGGCATCCTTGGTCGCAGATCGTTGAGCGTCATTGAAGTCTGGATTCGGTCAGACGAGCGTTCGATCAAAGGAGAAGAACTCACAAGCCGGCACAGTGACCACAGCGTGGGTGACCTTGTGACCAAGATATGCCTCAGCAGTCTCCTTCATCTTCGTCAAGACCATCGCGGAGACCTCCTCGGGTGTCTGCATTACAGTCAGCGCGACGTTCCCCCTCTTCCTTTCCTACACTCACAAAGTCCTTCATGTCGCCCCGGTGGTCAACTTGGATCATGGGCTTCCCACCCTTGTTGACGAGCTTGAATGGCCAGTGCTTGATATCTTTTTGGACATCATTGTCGTCAAATGTCCGCCCGATTAAACGCTTGGCGTCGAACACGGTATTGGTCGGGTTTTGTGGCGCCTGGTTCTTCGCTGCATCACCGATGAGGCGTTCCTCTTCGGTAAAGGCGACCCAGGAAGGTGTGATTCGATTGCCCTGGTCGTTGGCGATGATTTCGACTTTGCCTCCACGTTGAACTCTACATCGCGAGGAGCGGTGAGTTTATTCGACCAGATCATGACGATGGAATATATGCTCACGCTACACAAGAATAAGTTGTTCCCAGATCGATGCCAATGACCGTGCCATAGTCATTATCCTTTTCCTGAGCCCGGACTGAATTGCCAGCAGGAAGGAAACAAAGGATGGCGATGAGGGCAAAGGCGACAAGAGTAAGCTTGCTGATCAGGGAGGATGATGTCGAACGCCGTCGTGGACGAATTGTTGAGCGTGGGTAAGCCATGATGACGATGGCGAGTACGAGATGCTTTGTAGATGGTTTTTTCGACTCTGGAAGGCGATGGATTTATTTATCGCGTCCGTCCGCGCCGTGTCGTGCTGGCATGTGCGTGACGTGGCACCATTCGAATATCGTGGCTATTTTCTTCGGGTTTGTCCCATGGTGCTCTGCCTTGCTGTCCTTTGTCCCAGAGGTTCGTCGAGATTTACTGGGCCTTAGCGATGAGCTCATAGAATGCAAGAGACCTCAGGCTGTACTTGAAGGCCGGGAAGATGGTACAGTCAACCAGTGCAAGGGAAGAGGGAGAGGGGGAAGTTTAAAAACGCTTTGTTTGACTTTCACGATGACCATCTCATGTACTGTATAGGTCGCGGACACTCATGGTCCAGTGCTCAGCTTTTATAGGTGTCAGTGGCAGCGAAAATGCAGCCGCAAACGCTTATCTCGAATTTTACCACCAGCATCGGGCGCCCTGAGGGCGTTTCATCAATTCCGGCATGTTTTCATCACTTTTCATATTCCTTCTCCGCTCCGCCTGTACCAAGAATCCAGATCGACTCCAGCTTTCCGTCCTTGAACATCTTGAATAATCATCAACGAGAGGAGATGTCGGACTCAGAAGCGGAAGACGACTCGCTCAAAGCTGCTGGAAAGGTCCGAACAGCTATCCGGTTTCCGGGTTCCTGTTCACTGATCCCCCTCATGATGCAGTTGACCATAATAGTCCAAGTGCGTTCGTCTCGCGCTCTGGTTCGAACATCAGAATCCTGAAGTAGTGCCAGAAAATCGACCATGGGCGCTTGACGAAGTCTGTGGTGAAATACATGACGCCGTTAGCCAAGGTGTTTGATGGATGGAACAAGAAGTATGGCGCGCAGGCGGGTCAGTCTTTTCTTTCGGGAACTCAGGCAGACAATGACTGCCGTCGTGACCCTCTGATGCAATACCTCACGCTTGCATGTACGCGCTTACCCCGTGATCTGCCCGCGAACTCGCACCTTCCCCCAGGCATCCATCGCTTCTTATACGATGGCGTTTACCTGCTCAAAGACAGCAATCCGAAAATGCAGGACTGGAACGTACGCCGGAAGTACGAGGTTGACGCTCTTCTCTATCATATAGGTCCATGTCTGCGAGCGGGTCCTGATTGCTCAAAGGGGCGGATGAGAGCAATCATTTTCGCCGACATCTGTGCATTGGCATCCCGGGGTCTTATTACATAAGCAAGTGCGGTTTGGGCCATGAATGTTATTCAATGCATGTCGTGTATGGGCAATCGCTGCAGCTATCCGCCCTCCTCTTCTGCACTCCTCCCCAATGGTCAATCATGATGCGTGTATGCGCGCACGGTATTAAGTGATTTGAATGTACGAGAAACTAAAGGGTGATGAGTGATGGCCGCGATCTGATGGCGATATGAGCTGATGCTCGCGAGGCAGGGCGGAGAAGTAGGACTGACCATCTGAACCTCATTACCCGCTAGACTTTTGTTGCTCCTCTTGAGCGACGCCCGCCGCAAGCACCACATGTGATGAAGTTCCCGATGGCTATCAAGACTGCGCCGATACCCTAAGACACATGTCAATCGGCTGTCATGCAGCGAAGGAAAGAGACGAACGGAGAAGATGGCCGTGATGACAGAGGCGATGGCGGTGACGACGGCGTTGAGCGCACCTGCGATAGCGGAGATGATGTTACCCATAATGATTCAGCTGCACATGAACGACGCGTCAGCAAAGTCCGCATAAACGACCTTTCGCAGACTGTGATATCGGTCAGACGAGGACAAGGGATCCGCTGAGAGGGTAGGACAGAAGGACGAGAGATCCTCGGTGGTTGAAGGAGAGGAACCAGGAGAGGGAGGAGCGGCAGCGAGGTCTGGGCTAATTTCCGCAAGACATGGACTTCCACCCCGGAAGTTTCGTTTCCGCGGCTCGATGAGGCCATCGCATGTCCGTCTGAAGAGGCGAGACCGCGAACGAAGAGGAGAACATGAGGCGCATTGAGTGAGAGAGACGAACCTGGTTGATGATAGTTCTCAGAAACCAGTCAGCACGACCTTCCGAGACTCTGAGCATGAGAGCTCACCTGTAATTGATGGATAGCAGATGATAAAGTTTACAATCGATGGGGTAAACGGGTGGCAAGGGACATATATATGGGCGCTGCCCCTTAAAGTCACATTCCCGCAAACAAGAAGCGCCAATGACGTCACAAGAATCCGAAACATCAACTTTCTTGTTCTCGCGTCCCCCATCCTTTGTATTTAGGTTTGTTGGGGTTGGAAACACCCTTATGTCATGCCGCCACGTAAATCCACGTCATTAACCGGGAAGCCGAGCGGTCCGGAATGGAGCTATTGGACGCTGATAATCCAATGCTGCAACTGAACCGCCCAAAACACTCTACCCACCACACACAAGATCAGCATGGCAAATGGAACACCTTCATCTTCTCGCGCCGAGATCCGAAAGCATGCGCTCGAACTCATGTCTCAGCATCCTCTTATCGACTCACACGTCGACCTACCCTTTGTCATGCGCTGCTTGAGTGCGCGTTCCGCGGTCTCCATTGAAGTTACACTCTGATATCGAGCATCAGATAGGAAACCGGTCGAATCGGTAAAGCAGCTCGCAGGGTCATACCCGGGGCATGTCGATGTGCCGCGGATGCGTGAAGGGAAGTTGGGAGGGATCTTCATGAGTGTCTGGATACCTGTTCGACCGGGAGCCGACTTTCTCCCACCGAGCGATGTAAGTCCTTGAGCGTTTTATCTAGAGTGAGGGATAACGCAAGACAGGACGTGAGGGATGCGCTCGAGCAGATTGATCTCGTTCAGCTGGTCATGAAGGATTCGGCAAGCTCATTTCAGCTTGGAAGGAGCGCGGGTAGCAGCTGATGAAAAGTCAAGGACTTCCAATATGCGAGGAATTCAGAGGAAATACGAGCCGCTTTCAAAGCGGGCAAATTCGCAATCCTCATCGGCGTTGAGGGGTATGTACCCTGATCACAAGTACCATGCGCACGAGGCTGAGGAGCGTAGAGCGCATATGCTCGGCAACTCGCTCTCGGTATTGCGGGTCTGGGCCCATCTAGGTGTGCGATACATCACACTCACTCACTCCAATCACAATGGCGGGTCATTCGCACCGGTATTGCCATGGTCATGCTGACACCGGAGCAGCTTTCGCGTCTTCCGCGGGTGATGGGGAGAGTCCCATTTCACCCGCACATCAAGGCAATGGTCTATCCAAATTTGGCGAAGCTCTCATCCCGGAAATGAACCGGCTGGGCAGTGAGTCGGCGATTCGATGCAGTCTACAGCTGACTGTCTCAGTCATGGTCGACCTCTCGCATGTCTCGGATGAGACAATGCGGCAATCGATCAAGCTGTCAAAGGCGCCTGTTATCTTCTCCCATTCGAACGCAAGGGCCGAATGTGACCATCCACGAAATGTTCCGGACGATGTGCTCTCTATGATTGGGAGTGGAGAGGGGCAAAACGCCGGGGTCGTGTAGGTCACCTGAAGGCGTTTAGACGCTCAATGGGACAGACAATGTGTTTTCCATCCCGCGTTCACAGATGCGAAACGCCCGACACTATCTAGAGTCGCCGATCACATCGAATACCTCGCGAGCAAATGCGGAAAGGCGCACGTCGGGATTTCTTCAGACTTCGGTCTGTCCTTGTACCGCTGTCTCTCTTGAACCCTGTCTGATGCTCTCTTTAGATGGAATGGAGTGCTGTATCCCTGATTTGGACGATGCGAGTAAATATCCTGACATCATCACCGAGATGCTCGTTCGCGGATGGTCTGATGACGACATCATCGGTCTCATGGGTGCCAACATCCTTCGAGTATTGGACGAGGTGGACGAGGTCGCAGCGCAATTGATTGGAGAGGAAGCCTCGGCAGAGATCTATGAAGAGCGGACAGATCTGCCAGCTTTATCGGTTGCTTCCTGGGGGCCCAATCTCCCTGATGTGGTCAAGGAATATGTCGCGAAGAACGCCAAGAGATGAGATGAGGGGACACGCAAAATACATATCCGAATCACAGACTGGTATGGTCGATCGCTGTGTCTAGATCTGTTGAGACTCGAGCACCTGTAGTGAAGATGCAAGACGTTCATATACAAGTATGATGTATGAATGTAGGTATGAATGTCCGAGGTGATGGGGAAGGTGCCAACTAGGCCTGTTAACTAGCTGGATAGGCGATCTGGTTGCTACCCCTTCAACAATCCCACTCGTCGCATGAACTCGACCAAAACGTTGAAGGCGTAGTAAAGAGCTCGCCTATCAAGCTAGCTAACAGGCCTAGTTGGCACCTTCCCCATCACCTCGGACATTCATACCTACATTCATACGTCATACTTGTATATGAACGTCTTGCATCTTCACTACAGGTGCTCGAATCTCAACACAAGCGTCAAATTCTACTTATTTTTGAGCCCTCGGCATACGAATGGATCTTCAGAGCACTAGGCAGTTTGATCCCGCGGGTTTGAAACCACCAGAAGGACCGCGATCCGGCGTCTCGATCCACCCGGGGTCTCGCCGGACCTCAACTTTTGTCCCCTTCATCATGACTTCCGGAGGGCTGTTGAATATCGAGGCGAGAAAGACGATGGAGGAATGGAGGAAGCATGTAGGCATAGGGCAGTTTAGCTACATGCTTAGCAGGATCTCGGTGGGATTGGCAAGGGCACGAGCCAGGACGTTCAGGGTTTGAGTGGGCAACTTGAGCCTTCAGGCCCACCCGCGTAAATGAGCTGGAACACTCAACATGCATTCCATTCTCAGCCGATCCGCCTTTGTCAACCTCAGTCCCGAACTCCGCACCTTCAAACCTTCTCTCCCTTCGGTGTCGAACATACGCTCAATGCCACCTTCGAGCGGTACCTCCACGGCGTCGGCTAGGGCTCAAGCATCGTCGGCGCGTCTCAACCCGGCATGGATCAATTATGCATGCGCGACCTTGCTAGCCGCGATCGTCCTTGGCAACACCTTGAGATGGGCTTTCTTGGGTCTGCAACCCCTCTTGTTCTGGTGTAGTCTGAGAGCTAATGACCGCTGCAGACTGGGCAGATCCATACCATTGTAGTGCATTGCTGAACACCGGGAAATGGTTGAATCCGGGGCAGTATACCAACTGGCAACCAGAGGGTGAGCCAACATCACGGTCTTTCTCTACAATGCCGTCCGATCAAACTCTGCTTAGGCTGCTACCATCAACCCCTTCCCTCCTCAACCATCTTCTCCTGCCTGGCGTCCCCTTCTCATAGCTCCCTACACGAATCTTCCTACTCTCCAGGATCCGGCATTGACTTCTCCCCTTCAAGACGACAGGTCCTTTTCGTTGGCGACTCTAGCGTCCGCCTCCTTTTCTTCGCCGCGGTGCGATTGGTGAATGGTGGTAGTGGTGGGGTACCGGCGGGATGGGAGACAGACGGGGAGAAGCACACCGATCGGAAGCTAGTCTTCAACCACGGGGGACGGCCTGATGCGGATCCCGAGGTGGAGGTCGAGTTGGAGTTTTGGTGGTGAGTGCTAAGCCGAGCAACCAAGGCGGGACTGACATTGCGAAGGGATCCATATCTCAATACATCGCAGACCCTTTCCTACCTTTCGGGCTTCCCTTCCGCACCCTCGTCTCTCCTTGTCCTCGGCTCAGGGCTGTGGTACCTGCGGAATCCGTCGTCCGGTGGCCTCGCGTCATGGGGTAGCATGATTCACAAGACCTTTGAGCAGCTCAAAGAGCGCCAGGGATCACCGCGAACGGCACTCATGTCACCATGGGACGACATGACGCTCGGTTCGGGCGTCACCTTTCCGGGCTTCCTGCCTGGCTCCGAGGTTTCGGATCTCTCCCTCGCCCCTAGATCGCTCAATCGCCGGGCAAGCGATTTCGCTCTAGCAGACGCCATCATCTTCCTGCCGGTCGTCGATCCTGTCACCTCTAAGCTATCCCCTCCTCGCTCGCAGACGATCATGCACACCGATGTCGAAGCCATGAACGCAGATTTGTACGCCCGGCTCACCCATCCGGACCCTCCTCCCGTCATCATTCCATCGGTCTTCAATACACTATCTGCGGAGAGCGAAACCATCGATGGACTACACTTTTCTAACCGAATAATGGACAAGCAAGCCGAATTGTTGTTTGCATGGAGGTGCAATGACGCCATGAGAAAGGAGAGCGCCGGCGGTTCGTGCTGTAGGCGATACGACTGGCCGAGGCCGATACAGGCGTTATTGGTTTTCTTGCTGGCCGTTTGGGCACCGCTTGGTAGCCTCATCGCGCCAAGGCTACGTGAGTCTACTCCGTCTGACATAGCTTACAGCTTGCAGCGGCTTCTTCACCCATCCTCCCATACCTGCCAACAGCCGGCATCGCCGGCGCTTTGAGCACGTTCGGTCTGGCGATCGGCTACCTTTTCCTGGCGGACTCAACAACCATCTTCATCAAGGAGCAGAAGGATTTCGACGCATCGATCTTCGGCGTACTGACGCTCGCTGGGCTGGTCGCTGGCCTGTTGACGATGAAGGACAGTGGCAAGGACTTGGGGTTCTTGAACCGTGAGATCACGGATGAGTGGAAAGGATGGATGCAGAGTGGGTGGTTTCCTCTGCGCTGCGTGAAGCTGATGTAGGCAGTCGCGATTCTGATCTACCACTTCTTTGGCGCCTCAAAGGTCTCGGGGATCTACAATCCGATACGTGCACTTGTTGCTGCATACCTGTTCATGACCGGCTGTGAGTGATCTATTCGGCCTTGTATGCTGGATACTGACAAAAAGCGGTAGACGGCCACTTCTTCTACTGTACGTGATTGGATCATTGGAAGGGCCTACTGACTGTCGTCAGATTACAAGAAAGGCGAATTCGGCTTCGACCGAATCGCCATGGTCCTCGTTCGCCTCAATCTCCTCTCGGTAATCCTTCCTTATACCATGAACAGCGACTACGCGTTCTATTATTTCGCACCCCTCGTATCTTGGTGGTACATCATCGTTTACGTGACGATGGCTCTTGGTCATCAATTTAACGATCGACCCGCCTTCCTGCTTCCGAAGCTTTTGGTCTGCGCCGCACTCGTTACCCTCTTCATGCACTATACCTTCATCATGGCCGACATCTTCAAGATCCTCAACGCAGTATTTCGCATACAATGGTCCGCCAAGGAATGGTCCTTCCGAGTGACACTCGACCTCTTCATTGTCTGGGGCGGAATGTTCTGCGCCTACGGGTACATCAAGATCAAGGAACACCAGATTCCAGATCGCCCATGGTTCCCTACGGCCCGCGCTGTCACGCTCGGCGCAAGCGTCTTTGGCCTTTTGTGGTATTTCTGGTTCGAGCTTCACCTCGTCAACAAGTTCGTCTACAACGAATACCATGCTATCGTCTCGATCATCCCTATCCTCGCCTTTGTCTTTCTCCGCAACGCCACGCCACTCCTCCGATCCTGCTCAAGCCAGCTATTCTGCTTCATTGGCCAATGCTCCCTCGAGACCTTCACCCTGCAATTCCATGGATGGCTTGCTTCGGATACCAAGGCGATCTTACTCGTTCTACCCGCGACGAAATGGCGACCAGCGAACATCGTCATCTCCACCATCTGTTTTTTATGGCTCAGTCATCGCGTTTCAGGAGCTACCAATGATATCACCGAATCGGTCGTGGGGAAGAAGAGGAGTCTCCAACTTCCCGTAACGGCGCCGGAAGCGGGATCTTCAAAAGTGGTGCGGGATGTAGTCGAGGGTACGATGGATGTAGCGAACGGCGGTGTTCCCGAGAGTATCCCTCTGATGGGAGAAGGGGACAAGGAGGTCGACAATGTGCCGTCTGCTTTCATACCGCCTGACACCGAGGAGGCCGAGAGACGGGATAGTAGGCCATCGGTGTGTGACTTCACGCACGGTGGCTTGAGCGAAGCTGACCGCTTGATAGTGGCTGTCCGCGACGGCCGCTTCATTGACCGGCAGGTCAGCAAATCGATACGCTCAATCAGACCTTCGGTGGCCGGACCATACCGCAATCAGTATGCTGCGGAATCTCGGTGCGATGGCGCAGAGGCGCAACTCGGTGAAGCTAGGTCTAGTGTTGTTGGCTCTCTGGGTGCTGAATTGGGTATATTGAGGGGTACTAGGGCACATTAGATTGGCATATAGCACTGGGGTGTTGTGTGAAATTTTGCATTGATTTCGACCTCACTACAGCTGCGACTCTACGACAATGCGCCGATCCTCGGGTAAGTACTCGCCAAACTCGACATCTGGGTTTGGAAATCAGCCATGACGATACAAAGTGGGAACCGTGACCTACGCCCAGTGTGCATGGCATGCTCCCTAGCTCCCTTCTCGCCCTTCAACCCAGCCTGACAGACTCCACACCGCAGATCAAAAGTCGCCGTATCTGTATAACAATGTCGTGCTTTGAGCTGTGCTATGAGTTCCGACGCTGTCGACAAGATCGAGGTGTCGGATATGGGGAAGACCGTGGTATGGAATGATGGTGGGGAGACCGGAAGGGGCGAGAGGGTGAGGGCGTCGTAGTCTGGGTTGCATTAGCGACGCGGCGACGTTGGGATTTCGCGCACGGATACCAGAATATACCAGGACACATCTTGCGCGTACTGTAAGCATGGTCTTTGGAGGATGTGCGGAGTATGTACCGAGAATCATATTCGTCTTGGCCGAAGCGGTCGCATCGGCCGGTGGCTACGTCAAAGGAGGAGATCTCGGTTTTATAGCTGCACCTGGATAAGCATCTGATCGAGAATGCGATTTCAGAGCCATGCTTACTGTTTTGAGAATATTGTCAGCTCTGTACAAGTGAATGTGAGCTTCTGCAGGGCTTTCCGGAAGGGCTAGACGGACCTATTGCTCCTCCCCATGTATCTGGCTTGAGGATGGAACGGATGTAGTCGTCTCTGGATCTGCTAGATCGGAGTTCAGCTTCTGTCAACAAGCACCATGAAGGACTCACCCTAGTACGACCTCCGAGTACGTTGCCGGATCATCCCGGATCGCACCGGCCACCACTAACCCGCTTGGTAAGCGTTGGCCGATAATCCAGCCCATGAAGGACTTGCCTTTTCTCAGTCCCTTTCCTCCCTCTACTCCACCCTCAAATACCACCCCTAACGCGCTGAACAGACACGAATTGTCATCCGGTACTACTCTCATCTGCAAGAAACCCGCATCACGACCGGGGAGAGCGACCGATGTCGAGCTCTCGATCGGTATATCGGCTTCACATAGCGGTGAGGGCACGGAGAGGGTCTCGTTCACCGTTTTGACGGATGGTACTGGGGTTGATCTATATTGAGAGGCTGGTGCAGACGACGATGAGAAGGCTACAGCTGGGACGGAGGTGACGATGATCTGTTCGCCTCGGGTTATGGGGATCGTCGAAAGGGTCCCGGAAGTGCTGGGGAGGGATTTGGGCGGATAGCCATACTTGACTGAAGCGACTGGTCAGACAACTGTACTCGATGGCTTGGTATTGACTTGCTCTCCTGCTCACTCCGGGGGATCTCGGTTGCGGAAAACACGAGGACCTTGAGGTCGTCTATCGTTTGGGTTTCGGGATCGATGTCAATAGTCGTAACGCCTCGAGGATGCCTCACTCGGATCTGAGGAGGCGTAAAGTTCGGCAATAGCACATGTAGGAGCCACTGACGGCACTCACCAGTGCCATGTCACTATATACAAATCTCGCTGATCGACTTTCTGCACGGCGAAGAGCATTTACCAAACGGGATCCCGAGTCAGATGGCGGAATTCCAGATATTTGATCCCGTTTTTAGGCACGAATTGCATGATGTCATCACAGCAGACCAGGTCCAAAACGGAAGCACTTGGCGCCAAGAGTTCGCTGAAGATCCAACACCTGAAACGGCATGGAGAGATTCGGCACGGAACGGGAGCTCACTGAGGCAATGCGGAAGGCCGCTTAGCATCAAGTCCACCTCATTGGGTCACAGCACCAATACTCCAGAGACACTCCGTGTTCCAGTCTTAGTCTGTGGCACCACCCGATCCGATCCGTCATCCGTGACAGGATCCGTGATAGGACCCGTAACAGGCAGCCATTGAAGCAAATGCAGGAAACAGTCTTACAAGTGCAGCTAGCGCTGTCAGGTCGGCGAGTGGAGAGCAAACCACAGCTACAGGCAACCTAGCCCTTCTTGCTGCTGTTGGATCGGATGTTCGCCTCAGGGAGCTGAAGAGAGCACATGAGGAGGTGAAAGCGGCATTACATGAAGCTCTACAAGCATCGCAACGACCTTGTCAGTATCCTTGGAGGTGGAGCGGCCTTTTCCATCCGGGCCTCCTGCGTTCTGAACGATCTCTCCTTCGGTGGGACTGTTGGAAGGCTCGGTTAAGGTCTTGGAGAATGCGGGTAGTTGAAGTGTTCATTCTGCTAATTGATCTATGTCTATGCATTCATGACTTACAACAAGTTTCAGGACTCAAAATTCAGCATTCGCACCACTCTCTTCAGCTTATGATAACCAGTCATCCCGACTGGTATCTCCTTCGACAGTCGTCGATGCTCCCAGGACATCCAGACGGGCAGGACTCGATCATCGTCCTCGAAGACTCGTCTGCCGCTTTCCAGGAGGCCGAGCAGGGTGACATCGGGCTCGCGCGATCGCCAAGAAGACTGCCTCGAACTCGCCAATCGTAGCCAATATTTGCAGATCAAGCCTCTCGGTTGACCACACCAGGCCTGGCAGTCGTAGGAGGAGACTGCGGCGAAGGTTATCAAGAACCTTCAGGAAACGTCTCCAACTCAAGGACGGTTACGTCACTTTCGCCCCCGGCTTCGAAGAGGACTCATATACACTGGGTCAGATCGTTCTCACGTGGGCTGCGGCGTGAAACATAGCCCAAAAGCTCACAGGGCGTCCTAGTCATCCTACCCCCCGGTCGTTAGTGAGACACGAAAACGAGTCACCAACAAATCGACTCCTCACAGCTGCTGTAAGGCGATTGGAAGAGCAGAACCAGCGCCTGCATGCCCGGATTCTCGAAGCGGAGAGCGATGCTCGTGAAGCGTCCGAACGCCTTTCTGAGGCAGTAGCAAGGCGCGTTGCCATTGTACAAGACTTGTACGAGGCCCAACTCAAGCCCTCGGCCATTTTTTCGGCGCTAGGTAGAGCAAGGGAAGAAAGGGACGGAGTCACCGCTCAAAGGGAGCTTCAGGCGAAAGGTGAAGCAATCCTAGCGGAAGGTACTTGAAGCTTGAGGTGGAGGGCGAGGAGAGACTCAAGAACCTTGTCGCAGAGCCTAATAAATCCGCTGGAACAGTAAGAGACTGCCTCCCTTCGAGGAGAAAGCTGATCAGCTCTTGGCAAAGACGTTCGTCGAGGCTCGGATGGTGAGATCTTCTCTAAAGTCCTCCTTCCACGCTTAGTCTCACATAATTTGATCCGAGCCTTGTGAAGCAAGGCTGTCAGGGCGGTGAGTTGTATGCCCCCCCGCTCATATGCCTTCGATGACAGGTCCAGGCGGACAGACCGCCAAACGCATTCTCGATAGACTGGACCACATTTGCGAGATACTATTCGGCGAAATCGACAACGAGAACCTAATCGCTGCAGCTACTTCTAGACATTGTGAGTGGTGAGAGCTTCATCTGCACGACGCTGACAGACCTCAGCCAAGTGCGATAGACGATCTGATTAAGGTGAGCATGGCTGCCTACAGACTGAGCCTGTAATGATCAGGTTCAACGTCGGCGTGATTGATACGGGGGCAGAATTTCGCGATTTCCTCGACGGTTTCTCTGAGGAAGATGCCCTCACTACTGCTGTTGACGATGGAGGTCTATCCGGTGCTTCCACCAAGATCAAAGGTGAGAGCCGGGAAGGTAGAAAGAATTGCTAGCTGAAGAGCCGTAGAATTCATGAAGCTATACAGCAATCTCGGAGCTTGCCACAAGCTGATACTTTGCGCCAGCTCGGTGAGTCCGGCTCACGATTCTCGCTGACGCAAACAGGCTCGTCCTTATAACAAGTTGCTGGACGGATTCCGCAAGGAAGGGACAATACATAAATTTCACGCCTTTCGCTCGACCAAGAAGTCCGCGGACGATCCGTTCGAATTTTGGGGCAAGACAAGCTGCTCTTCGTCGACTGCCTGTTCTCTATCTCCCCGGGAGACTGGAAGGCGGCCATGCAAGAGTCGACGAGCCGACACGACAGCTCATCAAGAGCATCGACTCCGCGGCCAATCGCGGTTCCTCCCGTTACCCCTCCACACGGGAGGCCTCTTTTCAGGTATTCAACGACCGGTCCCGTTCGAAACGCTCTGTCCGGTTGTGTCTTTATCGCAGTCGGAATCGTCTCGGTCGGGTTTGCCGCGCAATCCATACCCTCCGCCATCTCGATCAGAGGACGAGACGCATCCGCTATCAGTCCAGTCGTCCGGGGGCGTGGCGTCGCGAAAGCCGACAATCCGAACGATATCCCTCTGGGCTCTCCCCGATTGGCGATTGGCGGTGACTGTGATGGCGGCTTGACGGCAAGTCATGCGAGTCCCTCACCGGACCGCCTATACGCCTTCAAGTATCGGGGCGCAAGGGATAGTAAGGACCGTCGTGCGATCGCGGAGTACAAGGTATGAGTGGGTCTTCTCCTTGAGTGAATTGCTGACCGACAATAACAGAAATTGCGCGCCCTCAATCCCCCTCCGTGTCATCACCACTACCTCGAGTCCATCTGCCCCAATATCATGTGTAAACACGGTCACCATAACGATTTCAACGAGAACGGAATCAATATGCTGAGGCTCCTAGCGAAGGAGATGGTCAGTCAGCTTTCTGCATTGCAATATTGAGCAGCATCATGGGGAACAGATTTGTCGGATTGTGCAACCAAGGTGCACAAAGAAAGAGATCGATTGCATATACAGCCACCATGCCATCTCGGTCGGTACTGCCAAAATGGGGAGAACAATGTTGGGTTTTCGACGATCCGTCTAGTCATAAATGAGCGTTGTCCTACACTTCCGAAATCCCTAGTCCGCTCGCGCTTCAGCCGATTCGTATCTACTCCCTTCTTAGCATTACATTTCTCGATCCGAGTGGCCCTCTGCCCGATTCAGATTTCGGCGCATATGCTTCCGTGGTCGCAACTCCGCATTTAGCTTGAATTGAATTGTCCCGAAGGGAACCGGCGGCTTTCAAAACCCGATCGTTATCGCGAGTTCGGTTGAGGTGATCGATCGGCGAGGGCCGCCCTTGATCAATCGCAGCGGAGTAACTCTCTCTCACCGTTCCCACGAAATTCTCCGTCAACCTCAGTCCCAATCACTGCTACAAGATGGCATCCGGACTCGACACAGACGTCCTCACCCCTCCTACCGCGGAGAAGGTGATCCCCGAAGAACGTAAGAAGACGCTATGGACGGGCTTCCTCAGCTTCGTTTGGGATAGCGATACGCATCTCAAATCCAAGGAGGAGAGGCGATTGCTGTATAAGCTGGACTGTGCGATGCTGACCTGCCTCTGCCTTGGTGACTACTCCACCCTGACGTGGAAGAGTTACGCTGATGAGGGGGGAATTAGGGTTCTTCAACAAGTGAGTCAGGAAGCGCTTGGGTCTATACGGAGTCACTCTTTCTAATCATCCACCAGATATTTGGACCAGGTATATGATCGAGTGTCTCAACCGAGCCGGCCCCTGATTAGAGCAGAACAATATCACCCATTCCTACGTCTCAGGGATGAAGAAAGATCTCGGATGGACTGGGAATCAGTATACGTTAGTCCTCATCAGGCAGCATACGAGATTTATTGGCTCACGACTGGGATGCAGATATGCGCAGTCGCTTTACACCGCTTCATATGCGATCATGCAGATCCCCTCTACGGTGAGATCAATGTCCTCATACCGGCACAACAGTGACTATGCTCATCTCTGCCGACAGCTCATTGTCCAGAGGGTCCGACCGTCATTTTGGCTTGCATTCTGTGAGGTCGCGTGGGCAGCATTCACGTGAGTCATCGGTGAACCCGGCTATCAAGCGTTGACGAGAACACCGCATGTAGCTTCGCCCAAGCTGGAGTCAAGAACACCGGGACAGTCTATGCGCTGAGGTTCATGGTCGGAGTCACCGAGTCTGCTTTCTTCCCCGTCGGTGAGTCTCGAGCACGATATCAACAAAGTTCTTCGGCTGACGCCAAATTCAGGTCTATATTTGCTTGTGAGGCATAGTCCGAAAAAGCTCGATATGCCTGACACTGTGCCTCGTAGGGATCGTGGTATACTCCGAAGGAGCTCGCCAAGAGGACGGCGATATTCCATGTGAACCCCTCAACTGATCTTACATCAAAAGTCAGAGCATTGACATGAATGCAGTTCACTGCACCAGCTGGTACCGCGTTTGCCGGTTACATGCGTATGTGGACCGTCTCTCAACCCAGACGACTCTGATCAGGGACGCAGAGGCGGCCGTTTTGAATCTTGATGGGAAAGGTGGTCTAGCTGGCTGGCGATGGCTCTAGTGAGTATTTCCGGGGATAAAGTCAAGCTGCTGACCTCTTGGGAAGTATCATTTGTGGCGTGCGTGATTGCCTCGAGGAGCGCTGTCGTTCACCTTGATTTTGATTGATTGTTTTACTAGGTCATCACGATGCCCTGCGGATTGCTCATCTTCTGCGTCCTACCCGATTACCCTACGTCACCAAAGAAGTGGTACTTCACCGAAGAAGAGATGGAAATGGCGAGAGCGCGCATGGCGAGGATTCATCGGGTGCAGACCAATGGGATCATGAATATCACAGTATTGAGGAGGATCTTTTCCAGGTGGCGTAAGTGATGGAAATCAGAGGGATCAACGGTCGCTGACTCCCGCAGACGCGTACTTGCTGCCAGCTGCCTATATCTTCTATGGTCTCGGAGTAAGCTTTCCCTGAACCCGGACCGTATTGACGTCATATTGATGCTGGGATGTTTCAGTGTCAGGACTCTGCGTACTTTGCCATATGGCTCTGTCAGTCCACCATCAACCACCGTGTGGCCGTTTACTTACCTGCCCCAGCATCCACGAAGAAGTTCAGCCTCACCTTGGTCAACATTCTTCCCACTTTCATATCAGTCATACAGCTAGTCACGACCTTGCTCTGGTGAGTACTTCCTCCGACAAGGTGATTAACCTGACACGATGTCAAAGGGGCTTCCTGAGTGACTATACCGGAAGTCGATTCTGGTTCTGTTTCGGTATGTCCTGGACCGCAACCCCCAGTCATCAGTGCTTACGCCGACTACTTCAGGTCCTCTCCTATATGGCATGTTCCCCACTGGCGTGCTCGCTGGGTGGCCGAGCTCCCTGAGACTCAAAGAGGCCGCCTTCCTGACTCTCGGCGTCCAGCTCGTGACTGCTGTTATCTACTCTTGGTGGTCGGAGATCTGCTCTGCCGACCCGCTTGAACGAGGTACGACTCAAAGCTTCGTCGGCTCGAATACGCTGACTGGTCTCTTAGCGCTTGTCATTGGCCTGAGCAACGGTCTGCAGTACGCGATGAACGCGTGGATCCCACTTCTTGTGTTCAAGCAGACCGACTCTCCATCTTTCCGCAAGGGTTTCCCCGCTACCTTCGCTTGCAAGTATTTCTCACTAATTTTTGTACTCAAGATCGCTGATATCCCTCAGTCGTCCTCATTGCCTTGATCTTGCTGGTGATCATCAAATTCATGCATGCCCGGGACTTGCGTCGTCTGGCAGATGGAAGGACCACTGAGGAAGAAGCGCAGGAGAGGACGTTCGCGGGGGAAATGGATCCGTCAGAGAAGAAGGTGGAGGAAGAGGAGCGAAGCTCAGGCCATGACGATATTCGTTTGGTCCCTTTTTCTCGCTAAATGCAGGGGGGTGAAGAGTCTGAGGAGACCTAGAGATTGTGCGTTTACATCTGCGGAAGAGTTGTACCACGATGTCACATTGAATACTGCCGGGCCGCTAAGATCTAGTGAGGATTGGGTCAAGTGGTATTATATCGTCTAGGCTGTCTAATCATCCATAGATATTCCTGAGGGTACGGTCCTCTTTCCCGATACGCCTCCTCCAGCCGTCATCGCAGTTGACATGCATTTGGCTGACATATCTGCAGTATTTATAAAAATCTTCCGAGCGCAGCGCGCTCTCCACGACGCACTTTATATATCAATCGACGACACCGCTCGATAGGAATCTACATACCAAGGAACTTTCAGCATCTGCGCGAATCAGACCGCACTCCATGGATGATCTGCCTGCACCGAGTCGTGGATGTTCAGGGACCATACCGAATGCTGATATACCTTCAAGAACCCTCTGAGCCATACATCGCAAAGCAGAACCACACCTGAGAACGCACAATACACCTTCCTTCGTCTCGTTGTAGACCGTCTTCTCAGTTCATAATACACATTCGCCAGCATCTCAGTATGCATCCGATGATCTTCGTCCCTTCACTAGGGTCCGACAAGCTTCAATGGTCCACGGTCGGACTCGCGCATGAAGCATCTTCCCTGACCGATGATCTTGCCGGACTGCGTATCGACGATTTTGAGGTGGTGACACGTCGCGTCGGACCGTGCGACGAGCTTCATACGTTCGGCGGCTAAGGCTCGCCCTTCGGGTGTCTCGAGGCTGTGTGAACCGAATTCGAGTCAGCAAAGTGGAAGCTGGTGGGATGTAAGACAAGATACCCCGGATAGGTATTGTGGATGAGAGGATGCTCGAACGCAAAGGTCCGCCAGAGGACATCCGCGATATCGGGGAAATCAGCACCTTCAGCTGGAAGAGCGACGAAGCGGGACATGAAGATGGCAGATACACGTTTATCAACTGTGAAAAGGCAAAGTTCCTGGACTGCTCATTGGCCCAAAGACTCCGCTAAAGAGCCCGCAGCCGAGATCAAAACGATGGTTTGATCATCACGTGTAGAGAATTGATTCCGCGCCTACTCTGGTTGACTTTCTTGACGCGTTTACTTGTGGAAAATCCTCATTTCAACTTACTGCTTGACGGATGGTCTCTCCAGTTCCACCTGATTGTTCTTATGTCTCCTAGAGGTCACATAGATGCCGGCACGTGGAAGACGGAAGAATGCTGCCCGCGGCACTAGGACAGGCGTAATCCAGCCGGGCTCCACCCCAGGAGCCTCGCAGGACCAGGACGATGACCCCCTCGCAATGAGCCCAATCCGACGGAAGAAGCGACGACGGAAAGAGGTGATTGATTCTTATGGAGCTGGACCGAGCGGATGGAATGGCTTGTCGCTTGAATTGGGGGAGCATGGAGATTTGGTGCCCCCCTCGGATGATGAGGAGTTTGAGCAGTGGAAGTCGGCGAGAGTGAGAGGAGGCGAGGGAGTAGCACTTGTCGAGGAGCAGGACGTCGAAGGCCGTGTCACCGACCAAGTGATTGTCGGGGATCAGGACTCTCCACATCAGGTTTGTACACTGTTCGGTAGCGTTAAAGCTGAAGAGATCGTCGACGCAGTCGGCACTCGGTTCTTCGCCTGAGCGACATTTCCTTCCTCTCTTCCTGTCACCGACACCACCCGCAGCATCTCAGCCGCTCTCAGATTCTCACGACACCTCTCCGACCATTCCACTCAGCTTCAGCCAGAATCCGGAAGATTCAACATCGCTCGGATTTGAAGATCACGGCCCATTTCCAGCCGAAGACGAAACTTTGAGTCTGCGATTCTCCATGGCGAGGGACTCGGACTCGAAGAAGCGGCAATGGTGGCATGAATTTGATGTCCAGGTGTCGCCGAAGGACCCGGTGTATCCCGCTCCGGTTGGAGAGCAGCAAGATCGTGTCCCTGGCTCGACACCTTTCGACGACTCGCAGATCGGTCCACGTAACGCATACCTCTTCCAATCACCTCTCCGACTCAGATCGTCCGCTGCGACTCCTGAAGCTATCATCGATGCGTCGCCGTCCGCCATGCGCTGTCAATTGCCTAGCGATCTGAGCTCCCCGTCTACACCATCCCGACCTGCAGCCTCGAACGTGTCCTCTCGTCACCATGCGGCGACAGATAGAGTTCTGGCTGTATTCCCTCGAGGTCCTTCATCACCACATCCACTACCTCCTAGCCCCTCCAGGCAAACTCACCGCTCTCAAACCTCAGCATCTCCTTCGCTTCCAGTGAACCCTGCATCGTTGTGGCGTAATGCAGAATATCCTCCGCCACCTCCTGTCCTACCTTCGCCTTCACCTGCCGATCCCGCACTCGAACAGTTCCGTACCGCAAGGACGTTCCGGACGAGGACAGTCCTGCAGCTTCAGCCTTACACCAAAGAGCGACAGATCTATGAAGCGGCTCTTCGACGTGGAGGCCTCAAGAAGGGCAAGAAGGCAATAGCCGATAGCTGTGAGATTGCAAGGGAAGAAGAGGATCATGAGGAAGAGGGCAGGCACGAGGAAAGCTCAGAAGCCCAGGAGACACCAGAGAGGCTCATGATCGGTGGGACTCCACCCTCGACAGCGCAGCGGAAGCCGCGTTCACCCAAGCCGCTTGTCAAGGCGGACTTCGACGAGTATTTTCTCGAGTACGGCGAGGTCGCCGAGGAGGACGACCCGGACATTTTTGAGAAGCTGCAGACAATCGCCAGGAACAGAGTGAAAGAGCAGAAGGAGCAGCGGAAGAAGGCTAGAGCCGCGAGAATCGCGAAGAAGCGTTTCGAGGAGCTGCTGAACCATTCAGCGGACGATACGGCGGCACCTGTTACCGGTGAAAAGGTGAGTCAATCCGTCCCGTTGTAATCAGGTCTGATCGATCTACAGCGACCTCGACTGCAAAAAAGAATCGCAGTGACAACACCGCGTACACCTGGGCGACCCCCCACGTATGCCAAACATGATCGTGCTCCACGTCGAGTCGATCCTGAGCAAAGCTCTGAGTCAGATGCCCTGCCCGATCTTCCACCTTCTCTGCCAGATCAAATTGCTCCCCTTAAATCGAGCAAAGGCCCGGCATCGACGCCGTCTCAGGACATGCCAGTCACCGATAACGTTGACATCGATATGTGCTTCGGCCAGGATTCATTCTTTCTGGACGATTTGCCACAATCAGCGAAGCGGCGCACCAGACACTCATCCCATTCGAGCTCTTCACGTGGATCGGATGCTTCGGCCACACCTCAGGATCATCGAGCAAGGATAGCACGACGGATGATGCCAGCTGCTATGCTCAAGCGACTCGAGCGGGAAGCAGTGGAACAGGAGAGGCGCAAGGTGGAAAGGCGGAGGCATGCAACCCGAGACTCGCCGATTAAGCCAGGCAAAGCTGTCATCAGCCGAGGTCAAGGCGGAGTAAACATCCAGGACTTGCTCGAGAACGTGGCGTCTAAGGAGGAGGTTTACGAGGACGCGGCTGTGCTTTCTGCAAGCCGAACGCCGCAACCAGAGCGTCAGCAGCAACTGATAGTGGTATCGGAGGACGAGTCATCGCAGTCGTCGCAAGCCCACGAGGACAACGTCGGAGAGCAGAGCCTCGCCCGCTTGTACGACGGGGACTTTGAGTCCATCGTGGCGGGCAGGCACGCGCTCGATCGTACCAAGTGGAACGAGGCGACCATGAAACGCCCTCGAAGTAAGTCTCACCAGAAGCATCCCCGCCGACCTGCGCTCGGCCTCGTCAAGCGGATCGCCATGTCACTCAGCAAAGGCGATCGAGGCATGATGCAGACTCGACTGGACTTCCCGGTCAATGACAGGTCGACCGTGCATTACGCCAAGGCCAGGAAGCATAAGCAGAAGGATGGAAGACGCAGCCGTCGGCCAGCCATCCAGCTGGACGATCATATCATCTTTGCCACAACGGACTTTGCATTCAACACTCAAGAAGAGGAGCAACGTCCCGGCCTTCCTCGCCCATTCAAGAGGACCATATCGAAAGTGATCTCGGAACCAGACGCCCTCGACAATGGAATCGGCAAAGCGAGGTCTTGGGCTAACTTCGATAATTTCCCGATCGATTTTGGTATCTCTCCTTTGCCGTCCGGACTATATTGCAGCCGCGAGTCGCTAGTCGGGAACGGTGACCTCGCCCGCCTCGTGGCTCTCCTCCAGGGGAGAGGAAGCGAGTCTGAAGAAGTTTTAGGGTGTTCAGCATACTCCGTCGAACTGCGCATCGATATGACGCCGGGTGCTCTGAGCGCTGTCATCTCGATGCTTTTTGAGGGGATAGGACAAAGTGTAGTAGCGCTCGCCAACGATCCCGGCGCGGATGTTCCCGACCTTGCGCCGTTGACCTTCTTTGGACGATACTTCTCGTCCCAAGCAAGCGTTTCGGACGATATCGATGGAATGCGCTCGCTCTGCCGGCCCGCCGTTGGAAAGCTTTCGGACAAGCTGAATGAAGTCACTCTCACTGGCGCTAAGCACAGTCGATCCGTTCGGGACTGGCTCATACGGTTGCGGTGGTCGATACTCGAGATGACAATGCGGTTGAATCTCATGGCGAGCCCCGATGAGACGATTGACGACCTTGTCGATGTGAGCGGTGCCGCCATGATTCAACAGCTCCTCGGCGGCGGCTTCGACAAGACGATCCGGCCGTTGAAGTCCATTCTTCGTTCTGAGTCTGGCAGCCCGGAGGTCAGCGACCTGTCAGTCACGATCTGGATCGCTGTAATTCACTCACTCTCAGCATGGGATCAACGTCGTTCGGCGCAGTCCGACACCTTCTCCAAGTGTCTTGACAAGGCGCTCGACTCCTGCTTCCGTCTGGATCAGACTGGACCAATCGCCGCAGAGCGCATCTGGTTCGTAGTATTCGGTCTGTCTGCATTAAGTCAATTCGATGTCAATGGCCGTATCGTCGCCAACTTCACCCCTGCGCCACGATGGTCGCTTGTCCGCCGAGCTGTCAGCCTCATCAAGATCTCACACAACGAGGAGGCAGAAGAAAAGGCTCATCTCGATCAGTTGCGAGGCCGGGATCGGTACATCAAGACGATACTTGCTCGATGCGTACGATTGTCTTCGGTCTGGAGATGGAACTTTGACCGCGAAAGCTTTTCGGTAGCCACCAAAGATCTCGGGGCAATCTTCAAGGACCGGCAGCACCGGAATCTACCCACAGAGCCTCCAGTCGACTACCCTGACTGGGTTACAAGCTTCGACATCTCGCTCACTGCTGCTGAGGACACGACACAGGAGTCGGCTTTCGAGCTGTATCTGAGATCGGTCTGCGTTGCGGCATCAGACATTATCTCTTCTGCACGCGACATGTCCGAGGCCCAGCAGGCGGAGAAGGATGTCCAGCGGCTGATCATGTCAATCATCCCCGTCAGCCCAGTCAAGTTCCATCGCATTCTTCCGCCGACTTCCCCGCAGCTCGGTCAGCTCATCAACAGGTATTCCACAATGGTCGCAGCATGCTACTTTTCACCATCACTGCTCAGCTGGCTCTTGGCTAATTCGCGGAAATGGGCGCCATTCGAGCATGCTGATTTCGAGTCGCGGCAGATCAGCATCCGAGGCCTCATGTACCTCTCTGTCACGTGCAGACACCATCAACAGCCTCTAGCTCCGGTCGTAACCCGCCTCGCCGATATCCTGAAGGTACTGCAATTCGAGCTCGACCATTGTGGCAAGCCTTCTGCACCGGCACAAGCACCGAGTCGGGTCGAGATCACGCGCACCATGGTTCTTGTGGTTAGCTGTTTCCGGCAAATGATCATCCACCATTCCTTCAATGCGCAGCAGCAGGCAAAGCATGTCTACCCCGATCCATGCCTTCTACACGAGAGTAGGTCTCGAGGTTTCACGATGCCATCTTGGAGAGCGCTGATAATAAACAGGCTGGACAGCACGCGTCTTCGCCCTTGACCTCGCCCACGATCACAGGTGTGCGTCAGAAATCGTGGCGACCATCCAGGCCTTTCTCGACGCTCGAGCTGCAGCATTACCGCGCATAGCTCGTCAGCGACGAGAGGCCCGGAGATTCAAAGACGAAAGTCAGGACGACTACTCGTTTGGCATTGATTTCAGTGCCGTTGATCTGGCCGAGCTGGGAGGCGAGGCGGGAGCAATGGACGATCCCACAGACAGCCGAGATGAGGAGTTCGCGCAAGTACGTCCGCCAACAGTGAGAGATTCGGTGGTATTAAACAGAGATCGATCAGATCATCAAGACCGTCATTTCGCCACAAATCTACCGCTTACTATCCGACATGCTGCCTGCAGTGGACGACGAGACTCTATCGATCGAAGTCATGTCAGAGCGACAGATCTTCATCGGCAAGCTCACAAAATGCTGGTCCGATTGTGCTAGTGTCTTGGTGATTGAGCAGAGATCTCCTGTGAGTCTTCTCTCGTTTCTTGTGGACCATTGCCGATACTCGCAGGACGGCTGGACACCTTTCATTGGTGCCTTCGGCAGACAGTCATGGCAGCGTCTACGAAGCGAGTCGGGTCGCCTGCAAGTCGGTCTGCACTTCATGCTCAATGTTGCGAAGCTCGACGGGAATGCTTTCGGCGTGAGCAGTCCTCTTTCGGCTGGAAGGCCAAGCCGACGGACTGTCTCAGCTACATGAAGAGGACTTCATCAGCCTCCTCTTTCAGACCATTGTCACTGAAAGGCTCACGATTGAGCATCAATACCTGACTGCGGTAGTCGGAATGCCAGGTGCTCTGAATCATCCACTACTAGCAGGTCTGACCGCGGTAGAAGGCGTCGAGCGAGAGCTCGACATGGCCGGCTTCATGGACATCAGAGGCTCTATACTTGAAGGTTGGTGGTCTATTTTCCAGCTTGTTGTCTACCATTGACGTCGCCTCAGCTATCTTCTCGGCGATACCTGGCCTCTTGCGATCGCCATCAACCCCATCCACCGTGAAGGCATTCGTGTACCGTTGCGTCAACCTGCTCGTCTCGTCTCTCATCCAAAACGAAAACGTCAGATCTTCCTCTTTTGATTATTGCTCTCACTCAACCCGGTGCTCTCCAGTCCATCGACCCGAGCAAAGAAATTCACCGAGAATCATCCCGCGCATTCCCAACTAACACCATACGTGATCTCCGCCGTCTCGCAGGAGACTTCATCACGCCATCATCTGTACCGGGTCTCAAATCGTTCTTACAGTAATAGCATAGTAACAGCATCTTCCGTACAACATCGCACATTGCCTCTTGTATGCATACTCCTCACGGACGAACCTGACCAAATTCGGTTGTTGAACCTATTTGTTCATACTCCGCTATTCAGAGCGGTCAGAAAGATGGGTCGAACGATAAAGATACAAGCTTTTGACAAATGCCTCGTATGTGTAGTAGGGACGATTGAAATGGTAGAATAATAGATGAGACACCTCGACACCAAGAGGACGCAGGATCGCCGGCCAAGATCAAAGCCTACGGAACAACCCATGCAGGACCAATCCTCCAGTTTCGCCCCAAGTACCTGCCGAGATCTCCTGAATACACTTGAAAAACTCGGGATTGACCTGTACGGTTGGCCAATGATCAACGACGAAGTCGAGGACGTCATTGTGGAGGTCTTCGTAGCGGTATGATGCGAGTCTGCGTTGTCATGTCATCAGAATATCCAACCAAACTTTTGATAGGCTGGGACTCACAGCATGGGAATGCAGTTATCCGACGTCATATGCGTGAGGATATGTTCCTTTGCGAGACTCTCGAGCGTCTCGAGGCGGTATCGATGGCTCAGCATGTATACTGACAGCGCACTCGCCGGCGGCGGTGCGGTCGCTGGATGATGGTGCGGGTCGGGCGTAGAGTAGAGACGAGGCAAGGGGTAGTGTGATCGGCCAAGAGCGTTTGGTGAGGTCTGCGAAGCTACTGTCGACGAAGCGGTACTCGAGGTCTGGCGTGTGACACTGCTCGGATTCGCAGGAAGTTTCGGGGCGGATGCACCTCCGGCGGCGATGCGGGAGCGTGTTGGCGTGGTTGAGGACGAGGTATTGACGGATGCGCGTGGAGGAGCTTTCGAAGCTGACGAAGTTGTGGAGAGGGGTGACGTCTTGCTGATGGCAGACGTGGCGGACGACACGGACCTCGCTCGAACGGCATCGCCAGGCTTGGCCTTCAGATCTGGCGGAGGTGGGGACAGGGACATCGTCGTTGATACACGGCGACTGACACTCGTTCCCGCGCTGGACACGCTCTTGACCGTTCTCGTATCGAACTCGAGCTCGCTCACGCTGCCTTCAGGCGAGTCACCATCCAGCGGTAGTCGACGATGCTCCCATTCGGTGGAACCGAGGTAGGCTGGAGCACCGGAAAGCATCTTGGTGATCTCGCCCTTGTCGATATGGAGGTGATCCATGAGAAGGCGGACATTGGCGTCGTCGGCGAAAGACAGCTCATTTGTGTAGATGAACCTGTGCATCAGGTCAGCATTGTTGCGTGAGGTGTGTTTCTGTGAGAATCAGGATGTCTGCCGTTATGACTCACCTGAGCATCCAGAAGACTGTCTCGAACCCCGCATCGTCCACCAGTATCGTCGTACACCTCGCCTCGCTCCTCCTTGCGATCTCACTTTCGGAGAACCCGCCCGTGAGGAGATCCCCGAAGTACTCGCCCCTAGCTTTCAAGACATTCGAATGAGCGTATAAGACCCTCTTGCGAGAGACAGTTCGCATCTTGCTGCTGGGGGTGGCATCCCCGCTCGTCTCGTCCCGCGGTGATAAAGGAAGAGTAGAGTGCTCGAGACAGATGAACCGGACGTCGCCTGTTGTCGAGTCGAGCAGTCCACCCAGACCATCGATGATCGAACGCGGGATGACGAGTGAATCGGGTAAGGTAAAGCTAGGCTTGCACGATGGCGGAGAACCGATCTGGACGCACAGCGAGAAGCTATCCGTAGCAGCGATATCCGCACGTTCAAGGATCGTTGAAAGTAGGGGCAGCTGGATCTCCCAGAATTCGGTATCTTTCGAGAACTCCCACTCAGCTGATGTCGTCCAGACCCATTTAGTCTCCGCGAAACGACTACCGGCTGCACAGTCGACGGGCTTGATGCCGACGAAGATGGTGGCGCTGTATGCGTAATCAAGGACTTGCGACTCGAGGGATAGGGCAGCGATATAGAGGGAGAGGGTCTGACATTCCGGAGACTCTGTACCGGAAGTCTCCGCAATCTCCAGGATAGTCGACTTTGGCGAGTGCGGATGAGGTATGGTACGAGCTGAGGGATTGTCAACTCCATCTCGATGGCGCATCGCGATGAGAGGATCCGGACGGCTGCGCCGAGACTCAAATCATGTAATCACCCATATCAAGCTTGTACCATCCTTCGCCGATCACCACACCCCTTCTCAGCGCCTCAGGCAACCCCTCCGCATCCTCCATTTCCGCTTCCACTGCCCACAAACCCCCAGGCTTGTCTTCGATATGTGCTCGCAACCATCGCAATCCTAGGATCTGCCATTCGAACGAGCATTGATTGTAATCACGATGTATGAAGGTCGAACCTTCCCGAGGTAGCTGTCCAGGTTGATGAGGTGGAAGGAACGAGATTGGATGGGTCATCCTCGGAGATGGAATGTCGAAGATACTCGACGTAAGATGAGAGTTGTTGCGTCGACGAAAAGTCGATAGTGTAGGTGTCCGTGCACCTTGATCGGATTGAGATGAATAAAGGCGGGAAGGAAGGGAGGACGACTGAGGAAATCGACCGGAGGAAGACTGAGATGGAGATGACATGGTGTTTGGAAGGACCGCTGTCAAGGGGATAAGGGGAAAGGGTCTCGATTGATTCAGTGAAAGGTATACCGGCTAGGACCAGCCTCTCATGCTATCGAGTTTCCAAAGAGCGATGTCCAGTTTGGCCTGGTGATTTCCCTCTCTGCAATTTTATTGTAACTTATCAAATAGTGTCTACCCCGCAATCCTAATGAATGGCTGGGCCTGTTTGTCATTCAGGCACATAATTCCACGTGGAGTTGAACTCCGGATGGCCACCGGAATTTTTACAAACCGGAGAAATTTAACGCCAGGTTTCAGGCTTCTGGCCCAGGCTTTCCTCCTGAAACATCCTCATCCGGCCTCACGATCCTTCCCATCACTTCTCTCATCTTTCCTCCTCCCCCATCCTTTTTTTTGCGCCCTTTTCTTGTATCGATATCCCATTTTTCATTCGCCTGTCATCCTGTCACGGCTTCCGAGATCATTTCTTACGGCTTCGTGAACTCCGAGAATCTGGTCCGCTCTGTCATCCAATAACTCGGCCCGCCTTTGCCATCGATCAGGCGCCTTTTACGCCCACTCTTCTACCTTCGACTACATCCTCTTCCCTCGACTCGTATGAGGACACGCTTTGTATAACTCGTCTCACTCGGACTGCAAGCAATACCATCCACATAAGAAGCACACAAATCATCAAGATAGCATCAGCATGACAGCCATCACCGCGCAACAAAAGTCCGGCTTCCTTCTAAGCAACCCTGCTTCATTACCCTTTACATCGAATCTTGCCTCAATTGCTCATCAACCCAATCTGGTCAATCCGGCTATCCATCCGTTTGACCGGCTCAACGCACCGTTTCTTCCTGCAACGTCTCTACAGGTTTCCCCCAACTACCCTGGCCCTCAGTACACATTAGGTCCGACATTCAGCGACGAGGAGGACGGCGATGACTCTTCGTTCATTGCTTTGAAGATGGCCATGTTGGGGCTGGACCCGATTGGTGGTCCTCATTCCGAAGGATCGTCTCATTCGGTGACTTCACCAGATCGATGGAGCCACCTGGCTGACCCACTTCAGCCAAACGGTTCCCGGCAGATCCGTGACTCTCGTGCTACCTTCCAGGTACAGACACAAGCTCAGGTGCAGTACCGCGTCCGGCAGCAACAGATGGCCGACCTCCAAGCTCGACAACAGCAAGCTATCATTTTCCGGAGCTATATCGCGGGACAACACCAACCTGGGAGTCCGTTCAGTCAGCAGCGAGTGACCGAAGCCCTGGCGATGCTCAATCTACAACAGGCTCAGCTTGCCACGACGAACCCGCATTTGCAGGCGCAACTTCTCCTCCAAGCACAAGCTCAGCGAGCCCTTATTGACGCTCAGAGGCAGCCAGGATACGCCGAGCCACACCTCACTCTACCACTATACGCTTCCGCCACCTCGCAGCGTAATTCTTCAATCGCTCAGGTCCAGGCGAATCGGCTAGCCAGGACTGACGGCGATCGACCCATGAATCCCAATGATGCCGATCTCCGAGCGAGGTTTGAGAATGCCCCGACGACCAGTAATGATTACAAGACTCCAACGAACGCCTCGCACCCAGTCTTCGAGCAGGTTTGGTCCCCTCCACCCTACACTCCGTCCAATGATTTGGGTCGCTCTCCCGCATCAGCCAACAGAGCTCCCGTTGGAAATGCTCTGAAGTCCCCTCCAACGGCTCGATCTGGGCAAAGCCTTCAGGCGATCAGCTCTTCACACGCTGATAGCCTCGCAACCTTCCTCTCCCGTCGTCGGGGGACTGGTCCATCCCGATCTGGGTCCAACAACTCTACCAGCGGGCCGATCGACTCCAATGACGCGACTTCGATCTCCCAATCTACCCAGCAAAAGAAGGCATTCGAGATGCAAGGTCTCGGCCATGGTAAACCGAACAACATGGCGGTCACTGAGAGGGCTTGGTCTGCTCCTGTGGCATCCCATACGCTTGCAAAGCAAGCTCCTCGTGCGGTAAGCTATGCCGGTCCGATACGAGCGATCGCAATGCGTCAACCACTTGGTCCCCCTGGTGGAGCGAAGGAGCTAGATGAGAGGAACTTTCATTCTCGGTCAGTCCCTGATTCTCGTCATGGCTTTTGCTAATATCCTTTGCAGCATCCGCAGACAGGCTGGCCTGAATCTCGGCATGCTCAATCGCCGCATCGAGTCTCCCTCATAAACCCCTATCCTCGCGTGATGGGGCGTGATGGGGCGCGGCGCGCGACCGCTGTATATGTGGACACTGTCTTGAGCACCTCATTTAGATTCATCTACCTTCCCTACATCATGATCATAAATGACCTCACATTCGCTGCCGATCATTGTATGACGTTGTAGTCGTATGGAATTGTACCATAGTGCGTGCAGCTCGAGTTAACGTGTAGCATATGGTACAGAATGCTTCAAACCACACACTCAGGCATCGACAGGCTTCACACGCTCGACACCCTCGGAAGCCGTGACCTGAGCCTTGCGACAGGTCTGGTAGTTCCTGGAGCAGGCTTTGCAGGTCTTGACATCGCTGTGGGCAGTATGACGGTGCGCAAAGGAGAAGGCGGAGATGGGGCGGATCGACGAGAAAGGTTGATCGGCGGGAGGGAGACAGGCATTTGGAGCGGAGAGGTAGGACAAGAGACAAGTCGGAAAGAACGGGGACGAGCATGTACGGTAGATTTCAAGGAATGGACGCGGCGCCGGGGGCGGGGGAGGGGGGGGGGAGGAAGGTGGCAACAAGCACGAATCGAAGATATCAGCACCTTCTAGAGCCATGGCCGATCTCACTCACCCAGTACATTCCACAGCAACACATTCTTTCCCCTGACAGATTCCGCACGCTGCTGGGTTGGCCGCGCAGCCTGTCACCTCATTCTTCGCGCAGTCGGTTTGGACATTCTGGGTCCGAGATCAGCGGTGTCCGATCACGATCGAGGTTGAGGGAGATGTGGAATTACGCCGCAAAAGCTGCAGTTGGAGGGATCGCCGGAGCAAGAAGCCATTATAATGATTGGTGTGGGTAGGTGAAGCAGGTATAGTAAGTATGGGTGAAGTGCAGTTGACTGGGTGGGATGAATGTTAGCGTTCTTGATGCCGGTTGGGGTCAGCCAATCAGAATGCTTGGATTTTGTCAAAGGAATCGTATATGCCCCTCCCTCTTGAGCCGAAGTCAGGATGGGAATTTGCACCGTCTTGAGCTTTTCAGAACCTCATGAATCGGAATGCGACCCCGCGTCCCATTCCGATTCTTCTCTACCACTCAACGTCATTTGGCCGACGGTCCGCTGGTCACATTCCCCAAGCCCACCTCGAGACCCGTCCGATCATCACATCTCCCCCACGGATACACCTATTACAAGAGCCACAACGATGTCCCCACCCTCCCTCCACCCGCGACAGCGAGGGTATACGAATCCGAGCTCGAACCCCCTCATATCCCTCGATGTTCAGTCTTTCACTACCTCTTCCCGCCGACGAAGAAGGGGAAACAGCCGAAATACTACCTGGTACCTGATCCGAAGACCGTGGCGTTTATCGATGGGCTCACGGGTAGGACTTTATTTCGCTCGGACCTGCCGATACAGGCGACATGGACGAGGAGCGGTCTGAGGAAGCTTGGGGTCGGGAAGGGGGATGTCGCTTGTATCTTTGGGGAGAATAGTCTCGAGTGGGTATCGGCTTGTTATGGTGCACAGGCTGCGGCGCTGGTCGTGTCTCCCTCGAACTACGCATAGTGAGTTCTGCTTTTTTGCTTGTGATAGCCAAGCTCAGCCCCACCGCAGTACACCTACCGAGCTCCTATATCAGCTGAAAGATTCCGGCGCCAAGCTCATTTTCGTCTCACCCGCTCTCCTTCCCACATTGCTCAAGGCACTCGAACTCGGCGCTCCGTCTTACACAATCCCACAATACCGTATCATCCTCATGTGTCAGCCATCCGAGAAGCCGGCAGACACGCCTTACAGCTGTATCCAAGATTTGTGGAACAAGGCTGGGCGCCCGAAAGAAATGCAGTCTGACGAGGAGAGGGATACGGCGTACCTGTGCTATTCGTCCGGAACGACTGGCAGGGCAAAGGGAGTCGAGACGAGCCATCATAATATGACGAGTCAGGTTCAGGCGATACGCAATGCGCATCATACGATGAGAGCTAGCGATGCTATCCTCGGCGTACTCCCGTTTGGACATATCTACGGACTCACCTTCCTCCTCCACCATCCCCTCACCGTTCATGCTCCCGTCATTGTCCTTCCCCGATTCGACGTCGATAATGTGCTCAAGGCGATCGAAAAGGTATGCTCGTAGTTCCTCAGCAGTGCGCTGAAGTTCGCAGTATAAGATCACCTGGGGTCTGGTCGTTCCCCCTATGCTTATGGCCCTGATGAAGGCGCCCAAGTTCGACTCATACGACCTCTCTACCCTCTTCGGTGTCCTTTGCGGTGCAGCACCGTGCTCCGTGGACCTGATCAAGGCGTTCGAAAATCGCTTCCCGAAGATCGCCGCACCACGTGGATTCGGTGTACCGGACTCCGTCAAACCGTCTTGCCGAGTCACTCAAGGGTACGGTCTGACCGAAGCGAGTCCTGCGACACACGTCATGAATCTCAGGGAAGGGATCGAGCATCAGGGGTCGATAGGGAGGATCATGCCGACGATGCAGGCGAGGCTGGTGGATGTGGTTAGTGGGATGGACGTACCGCGAGGGGAACCGGGTGAGCTATGGGTGAGGGGTCCGAGCGTGATGAAGGGGTATTGGAAGAATACGGAGGCGACGAAGGATGCTTTCGCAGAGGGAGGATGGTTGAAATCGGGTGATTTAGCCACGGTGGATGAGGATGGGTATTTCTAGTGAGTCTGAGTCCGACGTCAAGCACCACTTGTCATCGCTGATGAGCCCAGTATCGTCGATCAGGTCAAAGAGCTCATCAAATACAAGGGGTATCAAGGCATGTCGAAGTACAGTGACTCCGCTGACTCGCAGTTCCCCCTGCCGAGCTCGAAGCGCTCCTCCTCAACCACCCACTCATCGTCGACTCCGGCGTCATAGGGGTCCACTCGTCATCCCAAGCGACCGAACTACCCCAAGCCCACGTTGTGCCCCGCGGCGGATTACGGGCGGTACGAGAAGCGGATCGGCCCGCTTTCGCAGCGGATATAGCTCGATGGCTCAAGGGGAAAGTCGCTGATCATAAGCAGCTGAGAGGAGGGGTCGTGCTCGTCGATACCATTCCACGGAGTTCTTCCGGGAAGATCTTGAGGAAGGATCTGAGGGCGAGGGCGGCCAAGGAGTTGGAGGTCAAGTGAACTAGAGGCGGGGCTGACGAAGTGGAACAGTGGGACTCGAAAGGAGTATTCAGTACCTTGTTATATCCTGCATATGCTAAAACCCAAACTCCTCTCTCGCAAGTTTCGCACACCATCCCTCCTCGTCCGTCTCGACGACCCACCCTATAATTTTACTCCCGCTCTTCGTAATCTCCCTGACCTGCCCCCCATTTTGACCGTTCCGTCCCTCATCGACTTGCGCGCCCAACCATGCGAACTTCTCCAGCACATCTCGCCGCAGCTCGGCGCTCTTCTCGCCGATCCCGCCGGAGAAGATGATCCCGTCAATCTCCTCCAGCGGGGTGATAGACAAGAGCTTGAAGAGGTACTGCGAGACGTAAGAGAGCAAACGGTCCATATAGACTGCATAAGCGAGCGAAGCGGCCTCATGACCCTCGGCGGCGGTATCGAACGTTCGGGTAAGGATCGTCCCGAAATTGGTCGTCCCTGCCAGGGCCTGCAATCCCGATTTCCTGCTCGTCAGGTCCCAAAGCGGGGCGCGACCTACTTGTTGAGAGTCGCTTCCGCTTTGGACACCTTCATCCCCTCAATCCCCGCGTCTCCTGCTGGGTCTGTGATCGCGTGAAAGATGGCGGTAGGGTCGATAGTCCCCGATCTTGTACCACCAATGAGTCCCTCGAGGGGTGTCAATCCCATACCTCCTCCATCAGCACGGATATCAGTACTGAGACACCTACTTGTATCGATGGATTTTCCACCTTTGATGCAGCAGCTCGAAGCGCCCGATCCAAGGTGGGCGACGACGATATTGACCTTCTCCTCGGGCTTTTTCAAGTACTTGGCGAGGGAGGATACGATGGAGGCGTAAGATAAGCCGTGGAAACCGTATTTCCGGATCGGCATGGCGGGTGAGGTCTCCGGTTTGGGTAGGGCGTAGGTGTATGTTTCGGGTGGGATGGTTTGCTAGCTCCGTCACCCTCGGTACCTGTCAGACTTTGGAGGGACGTACGTGGAAGAGGGTATCGAAGACCAGGAGGGAGGTGTGGGAAGGGAGAGCATCGAGGCATGAACGAACGGCTAGGACCGCGTGGTGATTCTGCATCGTCATTAAGGCGAAGGAGAGTGTGAAGGGGACCCACGTGGAGAGGAGCGAATTCGGACAGCTTGTCCATCTCGGCTAGACCTTCTTCGTGGTCTTTCGTGATTCGGATGCCCTTCTTGTGCGCCCCGCCGTGCACTCTGAAGATCAGCCAGTTGTCGAGACCCAAACATACAGTCGGTGAGTCACATATTTGATGTCTTCCTTCTTCAGCGAGCCGGACGATTGTAGCCGCTCCAGCAGGAGCGGGACCAGCGAGCTATCTTCATGCAGCTTAAGCTACTCGCTTCATGACTAGTGGCCTCACAATCTACACTCCCGCCGTCTTCCCCTTCCTCATCCACGTCCTTGCCCTTCCCGCCTTCCCATCCGACTTTCATCTTCACCTTCTCCCCCTTTGAGCTGATGTTGCTGACACCAAGATGGGCGGCGGGTAAAAGTGGCTCGGATTGAGATATGGGAATTGGGTAGAGCTTTCCCTTGATGGAGGAGGACCCACAATTGATAGCGAGGATGTACATGGTGGTTGACTCTGAACAGGACAATGTTGCTTGGAAGTACCGGACCTTTGGCGGCTCTGACGTGTGAACACGTGGACGACAGACTCCCTGACGTTTAAACGATAGGAGTGGATAAGGAAGCGACTCTCTTCGGGTACTGTGAGACGGGGCATGCCGGGAACAAGAAAACCACGAGCCACTGTTTCCTTCACTACACCTTTCATCCTCACCACGCCATACTGTCCAATCCCATATCGAATCCCTCAAGATGATCAGCAAGACACTACGAGCCTCCTCCCGAACTCTTCTCTCACGTCAGCTCGGCGTCGCCACCCACGTCCGCGCAATCTCCACCTCTCCAATTGCCCGCGTCGAGGAGCTCACTCGGGAAGCCATCGACACCCCCCTGAGCTTGTGGAACTTCACAGAGGAGGAGAACATGATTCGCGAGACGGGTAGGTCGTCTCCACGCTCCTGAGACGATGCTGATGCGAGGTAGTGAGGAGATTTGCCCAGGACACCTTGGCGCCGAGAGTGAGGGAGATGGATGAGAAGGAGGTGATGGATCCAGTAAGCTATCAAACTCGGAACTCACGATGCAACACCCATAGCGGCTCCTGGTCTTCAAAGCTGACCTGGTGATTCAGGCAATCATCAAAGGCCTCTTCGACAATGGGGTGAGTATCGTCTCAGTATCGCTTAGCCCTCGCTTACGTCTTCCTTCCTTCAGTTGATGGGTATCGAGACTCCCGCCGATCTCTCCGGTTCCGAATGTTCCTTCACTTCCGCAGTCATCGCAGTCGAGGAGCTTGCCCGCGTCGACCCTTCCGTCGCAGTCATGTGCGATGTGCACAATACCTTGGTCAACACCGTACTCCGCATATACGGGAGCGATGCGGTCAAGGAGAAGTGGTTGCCTGATCTGGCTACGAGCAAGGTACGCCTGAGTTTCCACGCGGCGCTGATGGGAGGTCGGATCGTTCTGCTTGAGCGAGCCAGCTGCGGGATCGGACGCTTTTGGGCTGCAAACTACCGCCAAGAAGGATGGGGATTACTACATCCTTAACGGGAGCAAATCGTCAGGCGGATCGCCGTGTCATAAAGAGACGCTGACTAGCTCAGGTGGATCTCCAACTCCGGCGAAGCCGACACCTTCCTCGTTTTCGCCAATGTAGACCCGTCTAAAGGGTACAAGGGGATCACTTGTTTTGTGATGAGCAAGGACGAGGGTGTCCAGATTGCGAAGAAGGAGTCGAAGGTTGGTCCTCGATCTGGAAGCAAGCTGACGACTTAGCTCGGCATCCGAGCGTCTTCTACTTGTCAATTGGCATTTGACGATGTGCGGTTACACAAGGACAGCGTCGTCGGGGAGGTTGGCAAGGGCTACAAGGTGGGTTCCTCTTCTCGCATGACCCCCTCCTTCCAGCTTCCTCTACGTGAGACCACCTGACATGCCTTAGATCGCAATCGAGATCCTGAACGAGGGCCGTATCGGAATCGCCGCACAGATGGTCGGCCTCGCCCAAGGCGCATTCGATTTCGCCGTCGGCTACGCCTACCAACGGAAGCAGTTCGGAAAGTACGTTGGCGATTTCCAGAAGATGGGTCACGACTTTGCGGATGCGGCTATCAAGATTGAGGCGGCACGTTTGCTCACGTACAATGCGGCGAGGCTGAAAGAGGAGGGGCGACCGTTTACTAAGGGTGAGTGTGACTACGGGTACGTTTCCGGCCTTGGCTAACGCCGCTGCAGAGGCTGCCATGGCCAAGTACGCTCATAGCCCTATTCGGTATGCAATAAGGCTGATTCTTTCAGGTACTATGGATCAGTGATCGCGCAAGAAGTGACTGGGGCAGCTATCGAGTGGGGCGGAGGCGTTGGCTTCACCCGTGATCTTCCCCTTGAGAAGCTTTGGCGCGATTCCAAGATCGGGGCGATCTATGAGGGGACTAGCAATATCCAGCTCGAGACGATTGCCAAGTTGCTCCGTGGGTCGCTCCTTTGTCCAGAGGGCCACCTGCTCACGTATCGCAGGCAAGGAATACATGCAATGATCGGCGATCCTGTTGTCTTCCGCTTGTGTCGAGTGCATGTTTTGTACCAGTATTCTATTCCATGCATGAATTACCTCAGCTCGTCCGACGGGGATACCACCAGACCCCTTCTTTCTCCTTGACGACTCGGACGAACTTCGCGACGAGCTTGTCCCTCTCCTTGTTATCCCCGTCCCGGGTGAGACCGCGTAAGAACGGTGCCATGTCGTCCGGCCGCCATCGGGGGCGGGTGAGGAAGAGGTCTGCGAAGCGTGTGGCTGGGTGGAGTGGGAGTGTGTGGGCTGGGAAGGGGATGATGGTGGAGCTGAGATGGGTGAGGGCGGAAGGTGGGGGTGAATTGAGCAGGTAATCGCCCTGTCCGGGTCAGCGCTTGATCGGCATACAAGGAGAACCCTCACCTCAAGTAGCTTGAGGTCGACGAGGGCTTCCCATGCCTCGCCGACCTGCTCCCTCCAGTCCGACATGAAGCTGTCCACAGCTCTCCCTTTAGGCTTGAGACCTGCTAACAGACCCTTCCCGACCTCACCCACCATCCGCCTCGTATCTGCCTCCCATGTCTCCCCGTCTAGCTCACCGAACAGCCCCATCACGGCTCGCGCCAGGTCCGAGGGGACATCGTGATCCTCCTCCAAGGCTTTGGGGATCGGTCCCACCGGGGCTGTGGATGACGACAACTCGGTCGCATGGATAGTAAGAAGTGTTAGGAAGAGGCACAAAAGCGGAGCCAACTCCTTTGGCGGGAGCAACACCATCCGTCCTGACCCCATCCACATCAGTCCTATCCAACCCTTCGGCGAGTCTGAGCAGGGAGAAGGCGTACCGTCAATCTCAACGACGTTCCTCTCCTTCAGCCCCGCTTGCAGTTCCACCTCACTACCCTGAACTACACTGGCCAACTGCGCCCGGGTCCACCTCCTCCCTCCCCCCTGGTCCACTTCACGTTTCCGCTTACCCAGTCCCTCCCACTGGGTTGGGCGGAGGACGCTACGGATCCGCTCGAGTTGCCCGGCTTGAGGGACACATTCCAGGATCTCATGGCAGATGTCGCGGATCTCGAGTGTGGGCAGGGGGTCTCGCTCGCTCGGGCCGGTGTGTGTCGAGCTGCCGGTGGAGTGGAAGGTAGAGGTGGAAGTGGAAGCGATGTTCGAGGAAGAAGTAAAGGTAGGCTCGGTAGAAGGCGGGGTCCGGAGGATGACGAGCGAGTTCGAGATGCCCACGGTTCGGAGGAGGAACGAGCCATCCGGGGTACAGAGGACCGCATCGTCCGAGGGCCGACCTTTGATCGTCAAGCTTGGTCCAGCATCAGCTTGTACTAGGCTGGAATGAGGTAGGAGGGACCAACGGGTATGGGCCAGAAGAAGCCTCGACACGCTCAACGATCTCGGCCGGGAGTTCGAGGAGTCGGTATGACTCTTCTTGCGTGCCCGGATCGGACGGGGCGGGGAAGCGGATGGTAATATTGGATTTGGGGAGGGTGGTGGCGATAGGCATGCTGTTTTTACGATATCTGGGCCTAGAGCAGTTGCGAAGATTGTTGTTTGGATGAATGAATGGTGGAGGAAACGCCATCTTCCACGCGACAGACGACCTCACCGGTCATGACCATCATGACCATCGTTGAACCCCATATTTCATGAACGTCTTGCGCTTTGCTGCACCTTTGAATTTGGCCCGAAGGAGTCTCCGGCGTACGCGCGATCGTAAGTCCTGAGCCATGCGACACAAGCTGCTCATATATCACCGTGCAATCGCTGACTATGTTGCTGATATGCAACTGACTCTACGCTGTGGAGACCTGCAGCTCACTCGAGGTCCTGCTTCAATACGAACCTGTACCTCACCTTGTTCGTCTTGACAGCCTCGATCGCCTTGGCCGCCTGCGACATGGGTAGCACCTGATCGATGATCGGCTTGACACCCTTCTCCGCCGCCAGCCTCAGCATCATGTTCCTGCGAAAGCAAACGTCAACTTGAGTTCCTTCTCAAGGCTTCCACTCACGCCTCAGCCTTGGACCCAATGTGAGAGCACCCGATATGACTCGCATTGGAAGCCATCATCTGGGGCTGCAATCCCTCCCAATCCCCGTCCGGCAATCCCACACTCGTGAACTTCCCATTGATCTTGAGCGTCGACAGGAGGTCCGAGAGTGGGAGATTGGAAGCGTCGGCGGCGCTGAGGATGTAGTCGATCTTGTCGAAATATGGTTTCGCGAAGGCTTTCTCGGAGGTCACGACGAACTCATCCGCACCGAGGGTCAGGCAGTCGTCTTTCTTGCTCGGGGAGTGGGAGAAGACGACGCATTTCGCACCGAGGGCTTTGACGAATTGGATCGCCAGGTCTACAGGACCAAGCCAAGATCAGCACCAAGATCACCGGAGTCTGAGTAGTAAGCGGTGGACTGACGACCGAGACCGCCGATACCGACGATGCCGATAGTCTTGCCTGGACCGGTACCATTACGTACGAGAGGGGAGAAGACGGTGAGACCGGCACATAGCATCGGCGCGGCGTGCTCGGATTCGATCGCTTCGGGGATGGCGAAGACGTATCGGTCGTGTGTGCGGATGACGGAGGAGTATCCGCCCTGGGCCATGACGCCGTCGGCTGCGAGAGTCAGAACCATAATGTATACTCAAGGCGGAGGCTTCACTCACGGAAAGGAGAGTTATACGTGCTGAATAAGAAACATCATCAGAAGGTGTTTGAAGGAGGATGAAAAACCCCACTCGACCAGCTCGGGGCAATACTGCTCATTATCACTCTTACACCTCTCGCACTTCAAACACGAATACACCTGCGCCCCCACGCCCACCCTTTGACCAACTTTGAACTCCGTCACCTCCTCGCCAACATGAGTAACCTTCCCGATGATCTCGTGGCCTGGGCATATCCAATCTGCGGATAAAGGTCCCCAACCGCCGGTGACGGTGTGCACGTCGGATCCGCATACGCCGCAGAAATCGATGGAGAGGGTCACGTCGTGGGGTTCAGCGGTCTTGAGCTTGTATTCCTGCACGGTGAAGTTGGTGTAATTCTTCGTGTCTGGGGGAATCAGCGGGATATAGAAAGATTGAGATGGAGAGAGACATACCGGAGATACCGTAGCCTTTGCCGTGAGTTGGAACAGACATGTTGTATTTGGTTTTGGAAATTTCTTGATGCCTTTTTCGATCGAGTACAGATGATTGTATGGGACGTCAATTTCACGTTTCGGAAAAATGATGACCAGATCGGACTGTTCAAGTGGAGGTTTCGGGTGGACGTCGCACGCCTCACCCTTCGCCGAATATTTATGAAGTGTTGTTTATTTTCATCGTTCACGGCGATACTGAGCTATACACAACGAGCGTGTTTGGGAAATTACGGCGACGTGAGCGTTTACATACTTGTTGAAAAGCCAAATGGGTCATATCGAGCATATGAAAAAGTCCGTAAAGAGGCACATAAGGTAGGAAATCGTCCGAGGCGAGGGCAGAGGTATCATTTGCCGCTGCGGAAGGTACAGCAAGCGACCACGTAGGGCAGAACGGCGAGGGTCTCAAAGACGAATGCAACCCATGTGAGATCTGCATGGCATCAGAGAGGGCGGATGATCGGATTACGAGGCACGTACAGAGAGCAGGTCCCGCGGTGACATAGATACCTAGAGCGTTGCCGTGCTCGACTTTGACAATCTTCAGCCACGCATCTTTAGCGACCACGGCTGTCCACAAGGCGGCACCCCTACAACCACATATCAAACTCCGATCTCCCGGCCGTACGGTAAGGAGAGACTCACAGGAGGAGTGTAAATGAGCTGGCGCCAGCGCAACCCGCTGCAATAAGGAAGGTGATCCTCGCCTTAAGCACCCCAAACACGAGGGCAAAGACGGCGAGCCATGACCCGATCTGTGCGAAAACGACCGTCAGCACTGGATGGATAGATCATTCGATGACGGACTCACAAAGATCATCAAGCTACCCCCTACGGACATGCCGTGATTGTAAGCGTTGTCCTTGAACGTGGAGGTAGGGATGATGGCGGCGGTCTGGTTCTTGAACTCTTTGGGGACATCGGCGAGCATCTGAGAGAGGGGCTCGAAGGCGTAGCCGATGGTCGAGCTGTTGCATATGCCGGAGCCGCCGTGTTGGTAGCCGCAACCGTCTGCGGCGCGTCAGCGAGACGAATAAATCAAACAGACGCAGCCAAAGCGGCAATGAGAAGGGAGGAAGGGATGGGGGAAGATCAATCCACACAACAGGAGGAGAGGAGGAGGCAGATGGGGCACTGCTTGGGAACGTCTGGAAGAGAGTGCGGCAAATAAGACCCACTGTAGATGCCATATCGGTAGTACTGCTTCAACCCCTTACTCTGACCCATCTTGTCATGCACCGCGGAATCATACAGTCCACCGGCTGACTTTCCGGTTGCACCTTGCAGAGCATTGCCGTATCTGAGATCAACGAAGGACCGTCAAGTCGTGGTTGGGGATGAACAGGCGAGCGAAATCAGCAGGTATGACGATGAGTAGGGGAGCGCAAAAGCAAGGGAGGAAAGCTCAACCATCAGCATCATCCTTACAAGAGACAGCGCAGACTCACGCAGCGAGGTCCATCTGGACGAAATGGATCGAGTTGGTCAAAGCCCCAGGACTGATCTGACCGATGTTTGCGAAGAGGAGCATGATGACGGCCATGGTGGAGAGGACGGTGGCACCTGCGACACAATGTTCTCCCCTCATCTTGACTGTCGACGGTGGTGATTAGATTAGTTTGGGGTGAGGTGAGGTCCAAGGAGGTTGGTGGACTTCGGGTAAGGCAATGAGAAGACGGTTTCGAGGATTCTGTCGGAGGAATGAATGGCGATAATGAGCGTGGGCGGGATCAATGATAGCGTGAGAAGGGGGACACACAGCGATCAAACGAAAGCACGGGCCATCCTCGAGGCCGCGCCAAATTGCCTGACTCAGGTAGGGGGAAAAAACAAGCGCGACTTCCAGGGTTCAACTGTCACGTCGGGAATCGTAGGGTCTGGCTACCCGTGCCGTAATGACTCGAGGTAGCAGAGAGGGGTTTCTGCTTGCAGGAATGTACAAGATAATGCCGAAATGTATACCTCCGTCCAGTCATGATCCCCCCTTATCGCCCAGATTGACGACCGCCGTCGCCTCCGCCAGATCCACCACTTCGATCCGCGCTGTATCTCTGCTGTCCCCGGTCGACCTCACGTTCTGGAGGTTGAGGCGAGCTTGTTCCGGATGGCGGATCTGCCTTGGCAAAGAAGAAGTCCGTCACGGATCCGCTACATGGACCCATTAATCAGGAACTCATGCCAAGAAAGTCTCACTGACCTGAAAGTCCGCGCAATCTTGTTCTTCCCATTCTCACTCTCCGCATCTGCAGTGTCATCCTCCTCACTATTGATGTCGAGCGATTGCTCTGCTCTCGGAATTCCTACTCCGCTTTCATCGCCATTGTAAACGCTCGCCTTCTTCGCCTTCTTCGCATGATGTCGTCGCGCAGTCACCGAGTTCGAGAAGAGTGGCAGGAGATACCGCTCGTCAAGCGCTGTGAACCATTGGCCATCGCGGAAGACCATGCCCGGTTTAGTCGGTCCACCCCCCGCGCCAGCCGCGGGGAAGTCTTCCGGCGAAAACTGCGTCGCGGATGGTAATGGTTCTCCTTCATCTGACTCGTCCGAGTTGGTGGAAAAGCCCGAACGCGAACCTCCCGGGCCGAAGATTGGTGTTTGACCGGGCTTACCAGATGCTCGCCGTGAGCTAGGTAGATGCATATTGCTCATGTATGGCGAATCGATTGGCGAATGAAGATCGATCTCGCCGTTCTCATCGGCATAGACGCCTCGACCGTTCTGACCGGTAAATCGCCTGCTTCCTGGACCCATAGAGAGCGCGAGATTTCCGTGGTGGCTCGACCATGGCTCGTCGTCATCATCGGACGCATCCTCGTCCTCGACACCGACACGAATACCGAGAACCTCGAGCATGCGTGCTGTGGTCCCGCCAAAGATGATGACGGTGAGCACGACAACGACGAGGATGGTGGTGCGCAAGGCGTCTGCGTTATCGCCGGTGATGCCGGCAGCGAGAGCTACTCCCACAGCACCTCGCAGCCCCGCCCAGAACAGCATCATTTGGTACGAGTGCGGTAGCTCCTCGTATCGCTGTCCTCGGGTATGGTAGACCCAGTTGATGAGCTCGGAGATGGGGAAGACGGCGGCATAGCGGGAGGCCATGACGGCGATCTGGAATCATCAGCGAGGCCCAACCGGTAGATATCACCTGCTCACCGCCGAAACGAGAATGAATAATGGCTTGAAGACCTGGATTTCCTGCGTGAATAGGTTGAGGCCGAGGTAGATGAAGATGAAGTTCTCGGAGAGTTGCGCAAGCACCGCAAACATGTACTTCGTAGTCCTCTGCGTCCGCTTTGACATCGTATGATACGCGTAGTGTTTCAGTGTGATACCGCAGAACAGCAGTGACACGATGCCTGTCATGAGCCCAGCACTCAAAGGGCCTACTCACCGCTCATGCTAATCCCGTTTGAGAAGAAATACGACGTGTACGCGACGAGAGCGACGAGGCAGCTCTCGATATGCGGGTACATGGCGACATTGGAGTGCTTCAGCCCGAGTGAGCAGCAGAGGCCGAAGGAAACGCCGAGGGCCATTGAGACGAGGAAGGAGAAGAGGAAAATACCGGTGCCATGGAAGATGGACGAAAGGTAGATGTCTTCGCCGTGGAATCGGGAAAGGGTGCTACGAAGCGTTAGCGGACATCGCGAATCGTCATACTTGGTGGCTTACTCGTACATGACGATACTGACTGCATCGTTCAAGATACTCTCTCCGAAAATGACCGAGTAGAGCTTGGGATCAACCTTGTACGTGTTGAAAATGGCTAGAATTGTGACGGGGTCGGTAGCGGAGAGGGTGGACCCGAAGATGAGGCATTCGAGAAGGGTGAACTTCAAACCTTCCAAGCCGAGGAAGGACCAGATGTAGACGAGCACTCTGAGACGAAATGAGTATTGGTCGATGAGCCGAAGGAACGGCTCACCCGATACCGACAGCAGAGATGAACGTCCCCATGAAAGCGAACGTAAGAATCACCCCAAAGTTCCGGAAGAAGTTTTCCTAATCATCGTCAGCTCTGCCACCGCTCTACCGCTGCGACGCTGTAGCTCACCTGCTTCAGCTCGTAGCCCGAGTTGAGGATGATGGGAGGTAGCAGAAGATTGAAGAACAGAGTATGTTTGAACGACTATCCCCGTCAATCTTCAGCTTTCCACTTTCACAGGAAACCAGTCCCGCCTCACCAGCATCTCTCGTATCAGATGTCCGGGTGATAGCCGTATGACCAATCCCACCACCATCCCCGCGAAGATGGAGACCACTGTCTCGTGAACTGCGCGGATCCGCTTGATCTGGAGGTAGTAGGATGTGATGAGGGCGCCGATGAGGAGCAGGCAGAGGATACACAGACCCCATCTACCAAGGCGCATCTTCAGAGTCTTTTCGGCAACATGTAAGTCAAGGAAAGGAGGACGTACGAGGCGTAAAACTCCTCATCCTGGGGATTGACGGCTTCGCCAGAGGGTGTCGGCAGGACGGGAGCAGCAGTGGACATGGCTCCAGCTCAAGCGGCCGCGTGTTCCAAAGACTGATGCTTAAATCGGGTGGAGTAAGGAGAAAGGGAGATGACGGATTGTCGCGAATGGATATGATGGGCTGGCAAAGGAAGAAGGGATTGATGACGACGAGCTGCGTCACAAGTCGAGCAGAGGATGCGTCAAGCTTTGAGCGACCCGACTAGACCGACCGGAGATGATCCCGGATGCTTTGACGACTTCAAATCAAGCCATTCTCTGAAAAAAAAAAGAGAATGGCCTAATATTGATCAAGGACATCTGCGGTTGATCGCGGGGGCAACGTTGGCGGCATTTGCCGCTTGGTTGCCGACTCCAGATCCCATGTAGTACTGAACTTGACACACATCGCAGACAGGGGTATCAAGATGACCCGTATACAGATTGTCATACTGCCTGACCCGGATGATATTACTTTCGCGGAGCCTCGAGCTCCCCCCTGACCCTCTCGAGCTCGAATTGCGATCCAGCAGCTCGATCCTCCGCCTCCCGCCAAGATGTCTCATACCGTATTGATCGGGCATGCTCATCCGCCAATCGATTTTGGACGTGCACGAGCTCGTTCTGGCTTCACTTCAGCCAATGCCCCAATTCCATTCTTCGGGCGAGGTATTGATCTACCGCACTGACCTGAAGTTCCGATTTCTCGACCTCACGCTTCGCGATGTCCGCATCGGATCTCGCGACCTTCTCCGCGAGTTCTGCCATGAACTCGGCGGCGCGACGTAAGAGCGTCCCTTTGCCCATCTTCTCCAGTCCGCCGGGGATGAGGCGCGCAATCTCGCCTATCCCATCATTGATGTTTTCGCGTCTCCGGCGCTCGACCTCTTTCTATTACCGCGACGCCATCAGTCTAAGGCGTACTGAAGTAAGATGAGTTCCACCTACATGACTATCCTTCTTGACCTTGAGTACAGCCGTCGTCCCCCCATTCTCACCTTCTTCACCTTCCCGCCGCCTCTTCCGCCCACCTCCCCTCGTCCTCCCAGGAATTGTCTCACCCGCTAGATCATGATTCTTCTCATCCTCCACTCCCTCCAACTTATACTCCTCGTCCTGAGCGTCGTCCCCCTCAACACGCTCGTCTTGCCGCTGAGACGCGAGCAATCCTTCAAAGGGTTGATGATCATGATTCGATCCAAACAGACTCCCATCCTCCCCAGCTGTGAACGCCAACAAAGCATCATGATGTCCATCGAGGACGTGTTGGGCGAAATCGTTCAATCGATTCTCAGCTTGGGGAGAAAGATCGGGTTCTTGAGTCACACCGTTGAGGGTACCCGGATGTAATTGAGGGTCGAGGTTGCCAAATGAGTCAGAGGGAGAGGAGTCGTCGGGATGTTGTCGGGTGGACCGCAAAGAGTGGTCATTTGAGGAGTGAGGCGAGAGACGAGTGGATGAGGAGGGTCGGACGGCAGCGAGGGACATGGCTGGTGTGCTGAACTTCGTGAGGTGAGCGTAGCGGTGAGCTGCTGCCCTGTGAAGCAGGAGGAATGGCCAGAGTGATGTTTCGGGGAAGGTGGGGATATGAGCAAGTCAGGTGACTGTGCTGGAGCTTCGAACCAATATCTCCTCGTGTTTTTGTGATTTTATCCGATCCCGGGCTCATCTGGGTAGTACCGAGCCTTTCCAGCTCGCTCAACACGCTCAACCGCTCGAGGATCGCCCTACAGCGAGCCCAGCCTGCGGATCGAGCTGGACCCACATCCTTGGACATGAACTCCCCATCACCAGCACCGGAAGAGCCGACCTCTCTCGCCGGGTCACCTTCGGACTTCCTGAAAAACATCGTGGGCAAGAGGGTGAAGGTGCGGATAGGCAGTGGGGTTGACTATCAAGGTGAGTTTGCGAGTCGTCATTTCTCAGCCCTCGCTGTCGTCAAGTGGTGTACTGTGGCACGTCTCGTACTCAGGCATCTGAGCGCTGCCTAATATCGTATACCTACCTTGACACCACGACGGTTCTACTGTGGCTGGTATCATAGCTCATTTGGAGCTGGCGGATTCTCCGCGGCAGTTGACTGGTATTGTCCTAGGCTTACTCACTTGTCTGGACGGATATATGAACGTCGCGCTGGAAGATACAGAAGAATGGGCAGGTGGGCGGATCACGGGACGATATGGAGACTGCTTCTTACGGGGCAACAATGGTTAGCTCTTCCCAATAGAGCTGAATGGTGCAGTGCTGACTCTTCTAAAGTACTGTACATTTCGGCACTGGAGGATTTGTAGCGAGTCACGTTGGTAGAGGGGGATATGGAGCAGTTTGACGGGATGTATTCGCCATGAAGCCATCCAGAAACACCTTTTCACGTCGTAATACCATTGCGCATAGACACCATCCGCATCATTAGAGTCATGTCATGCTACGTGTACCGCGATCGAGCATGATTCTCCAACTGGATTGATCCCATATCTGCAGGACATAGCTATCAGGAATGCAGGCTTTAGATGGAGAGTTTCGCTGCCACTCACCACCACCCGCGTCTGTCAACCCAATCGCCCTTTGTCTCTCGCATTCATATTCGTGCATCCACCTCCATTCGGTGCTTGAAACCCCTTATATCCCTCGTCGATGTTCTGCCGGTGACCCTTTTCACCTTGCGCCTTGCCTGGAATAGCGCTCCAGCATGGCCGCGGTCTCTTTATCGGGACCCAACCTTGAGATCCTCCTTCAAAAGTTCCCTCATCTGCTAAACGATGCCGAGCGGCAATATCCCGAGGAGAAGCGGAATCACATCATCCGAACGCGAGTGACGGCGCTGTTGAAAGATCAGAATCGACAAGGTCAGACGCAGCCGGCACCACAGCAACGGCCTCAACCGGTTCAAACTCAGCTCCATCAAGGTGGAGTTCCCGTCCAGGCGGCTCTTGGAGGTCAGAATGTTGCGGCCACACCTTCACCGCAGACGGTTCAGAGTCCGTCGATGCAGCAGCAGGGACCGCCTGGGGTTATGATTGGGACGCCGCAGATGAATGTGGCTCAGCAGATGAATGGGGATCAACAAATGAATGGGGCTCAGCAGATGAACGGGGCTCAGCAGATGAACGGGGCTCAACAGATGAACGGGCCGAATCAGCAGGTGAGAGCGATGGTTTCGATGACCTCATCCCTCTTTCCGACCGGACGGGTTTCATTGTGTATGACCTAGCGCTGATGCATATTTTACTTAGTACCAGGACCAGATGCGCTTTCAGCAGCAGCAACAACAGCAACAACACCTCGCGGTCATGCTGGAGAAATCGCAACGACTCCAGCAACAGGCCGTTCAGCAGCAGCAAATTCAACAGCAACAACAAATGGCCCAATCGATGTCTCAACATCATCCCCCTTCCTCCATCACAGCTCCGTCCCCTCAACTGCCCTCCGCTTCCTCACCTAACGCTCAGATGATGGGCCGATCACCTAAACCAAACCGCCAGGCGCCAACACCGACTACAAGCAACATATCCGGCACCGGAGTGAATAACGTACAGGTCCTGGTGGACAACTTCCCAAGATTGCTCGAGATGAAGCGGGCTGGAACTCTGCGACCAGATCAGGAGAAGCTGGTGAGATTGACATTCTCCCCTGAGACCCTGGCTGAATCAAGAGCTTCAGTTCGACTCCCTCATGAATTCGAAAGGAGGCCGACAGCAGCTGGATCGGATCCAAGCTCATCAAGCAAACATGCTCGTTCAGAACCACCTGTCCAACTCCGTGGGTCCACCCCAGCCGAACCCCTCCCTTCTTTCACGGGCGAATCACCAGCAGCTCTCGATGGCAGCCCAGCAACAGCTCGCTCCCCTTCAGCAACAGCAACAGGAGCAGCAGCTCGCACAGGCTCAAGCGCAGGCTTATGCGATGCAGCAATCCGTCCAAGGGTTTCCACAGGGTATGGTGCCGAACCAACATATGATCAATCAACAGATCCAAAACTCGCAACTCAACCCTCAACTGCAGGCACAAATACGACTGCAGCAGCTCGCTCAAGCTAATCTCGCCCGTCAACCGGGACAGACTCCGAATGCAACGCAAGCCCAGGTACTCGCGAGGGCACAGCAGGCCCAGTATCAGCTTCTCCAGGCGCGAGATACCCTGGGTCTATCGCAACCCGAGCAGGGAACAGGGAATTTCGGATCATCGCGACCTGTACAGCAGCCGCAAATGCAAGCGAATGGGGGGCAACGAATACCGCCGGACAAGGTGGCTCAGATCAAAGCGAGACTGGCACGCCTTTCGACCATGAATGATCAGCAACGCGAGGCGTTATTTCAACAGGTGAGTACACCTAAGCGATGATCATCGGTCTAACCCTTCCTTCAGCGGCCTGATGTACGGAATTTGTATCTCTCCAGTCTTGCCACGCAGTCGCAGCAGATGATGCAGCAGCTCCAGCCCAATCCCACCGCGCAAAGCCCTCATGTCCCTTTGCAAGTCAACACTCCCGGTATGGTTCGACCGCCTTCGGGCTTCCAGCTCCCTAACAATGTTCCAAACAACCTTCACATCCCGCCCAGCAAACAGGGAAATCTCGGCCAACCTGGCGCGACAGCGAATGGATCGCCAATGCGGCCCAGCCTGCAGATTCCCGGCATCTCCGCGGCGAATCAACCTCATGCTGCGGTGCTTCAACGCATGATCCAACAAGGTATATCGGTCAATCCATCAGGCATTCCGAATGGCGTCCGATCTCAGACGGGTCAGCAAATCAGCGGGCAGGATATCAAGCCGTACATGCTGCTCCAGCAGATGGAACAGCAGCAACCTACACAAGGGCAGATGGAGGAAGGGCGACCGCATCCGCCGAACCAGGTCCAGAAGACGAGTGATATGACAGTTCCGCAACTCGACCGGTCGCAGTCCCTGCTCAGTCGAGTGTCATGGCAGCCGAGCGCGGATCACGACGCAAGGCTCAAAGACAAGATCTCGGGCTTTCAGCGACCGCTCAAGCCCTCTGGCCGCGCGACACTATATCAGGGACTGGGGATGAATCGCATCCTTGGTGAGGTCCTGCTCGAATGCATGCCAGAGGCTCTGAGAGCAATTGCCGAGGAGGCGGAGAGCGGGGTCGCTAGCGATGCCGAGGTTGGGGAGGGTGGGAAGGGGAAGATTGATTCGGATGGGATTGGGATGCCGGGGCAGAAGAAGCGGAAGGTGCAGGAGTTGGCAGAAACAGTCGATAAGGCCTTGGTGATTGACCGGGACGTGGAGACTGTGAGTATCTTCTGCAGGTCAAAAGGCAGGGTGCTGATAGAGCCCAGCTGATGCTACAGCTCGCGGACGAGCATTGTGAGCTCGTTTCGACGGTCAGCTGCAGTCTCGCAAAGCACCGGAAAAGCAGGACGATCGACCGGAAAGACGTGCAGCTAGCCTATGGTGTGTTGCTTTGCATTGACTGCGTCTGATCGCTAATGTAGACCAGAGATGATTCTCGGCCGTACAATACCTGGCTTCTCATCAGACTCGATCCGACTCGACCAGGCCCGATCTACAAAACGCGCACCCACCAACGCGGCGAGGCAAAACAAGCTCAAGATCCTGGGCGAGGCCAAGATTGCGTGGCGGAAGGAGAGAGAGGAAGGCAAGGTGAGAGAAGGTGCAGCTGTTGCTTTGGTGGTCTAGTGGGGAGCACTGTGCAGGATGCGTGATTATTGTTGTATGCTTTCTATCATTCTCATTTGCGATACCGTCAACATGCATAATGGCCAAGCTTAAGTTTGGGAAGATCATCAGACAGCCGGAGTACGTTCCCCTTTCACCTTGCGCTTCCGTTTCGCCTTCCCTTCCCCCTGCGCCACCCCTGCAACTCCCGCCGCCTTTCCCCCCTCCCCATTTCGCCCGCTCCACAATCACCCAGGGAATGTGGGCTCAATACCCTGGGAACTGTATCAAACAAACGAGCTGGGGATTTGCACGGTCCAGACCAAACTTACAGTTCCTTGTCTGTTTTGCCAAAGAGGGCATTCGCCGGGCCCGGCCCGTGAAGCGGCTTATCCGGATTGCGTCACTTAAACTCGTTCATCTCGGCAAATTATTCTAGCGCGTCGCAAAAATTGTTGTGGAAAGCGCGTCTGGACCGCGCCAATCCATTGCAAACCGCTATCGTCAAAGGGTCGTCCTTTAGGGGGGCATCAGGTGATTGTGGCTAGAGAGGTAGAATGGGGGGAATGTGGAGTCATATCCCGGGTACCCCCGAGAGATCCGTCAAAAATCCTTAGGTTGAGAAAGAAGGACCTACCTAGCTCGAACGTTCTGGACCCTGAGCTAGGTAACGATGGGAAAATACCCATAAATGTGATTCCCGTGAACTCCCATCCGCCAGAACTTTGTCTCATGACGAGTTTTCCAAACTTCCGCGTCATTTCATCGCGGCGTGAGAATAGACAATATTAGCTCGGAAGGCGTCGAGCATAAGGGAAGGTTGGGGAAACCATGGGGAAGATGAGACATGATACGAGGTGGGGGATCACTGCGGTGACTTGGCAAACTCACTGATCCTGTTCGTAACTTCTCGTTACAGCCCCAAACTCTCCTCTTCCTCCCTCGCCTCTACGAAGACCACTGGATTCAACGACAGTTCCTCGCGTGGTCCTCGTTCTCTCTCCCCTTCAACATCTCCGCACCAGAGCCCATCCTCGCCTCTCCGACCGATCAGCGGGAACAATTCAAACATCCCAGGTCCTTCACGGAACTACGCTTTCCCCTCTGAACGTAGTTCCCCCTCTCCCTTGGCGGCTACCTCACCCCTCGCTTCCACCGCTCAGCACCGCATGTCTCAGTCATTCGGTCGTTCACGTCGGCCCTCACCACTCCTACACGAGATCCAACCCCCTAGTCGAAGGCTATCCGCACACCAGATGCTCCTCCTCACCCCATTCGGCGGTGCTATACCACCCGGAGAGCTAATTAGACCTGTCGAAGGCGTCGCCCGAATAGCTTCGAGCATCGGGGCCTCATTGTCTCTCCTTACCGCTCCTCAAAGATCTTTTGGCTCGAGCAGTGCAATGAGAGTTGCACTTGGCAGTATCGGTCCACCACGACTACGCCATCATTCTCTCGTCAATCCGCCCGCAGCGCCATCCCCTCTCTCCTCGGCACCAATGACCACGATCCAGTCCGCATCCGAGTACAGCTCGTCCGAAAGCGCATCAAACGCCAGCCAGGAAGGAATTCCCAACCAGGGGGAAAATTCGACGACAGGGACGCTGGGAACAGTAGCGATGACGAGATCAAATTCGGGGCCCGTACTGACGCTGAGGGAGCTGCAGGCATTGCAGCAAAAAGATGGGGAGCTTGGGATAGCTAGAGGAGGCGAGTGGGCTTGGATGTCGCGGGAGGGCACGGATGACGAGAGTATCGACGAATCGTCAGCGCGCCCTCAGGCACACTTTCTTGATTTTACTGATGGGTATCAGTGTGGAAGACGAGACTCCAGACTTGACCGCCGGAAACACCGTTTCTGCCTCGTCCACCTCTCTGGTGTCAAACATCAGCACGACTCCTCCTTCCCGATTCCCCTTCACCAATGGTTTCCATGACCCCTTCGCTCCTCATCCGTCATTCCCCGCGGCCGGCATGGTCCGCGAAACCGCCTCGTTCACACCTCCACATCTCCCACTATCCACCTCACCATACTACTCTCCCACCACCGAAGCGCGGAGGATGTCCGAGATACCGCTCCCTCTGGAGAATTACTCTCCTGGATCGTGTCGTCATCTTGATCCTACAGGGCGACCGAGCGCAAGCGTAGCGCGCGGTACAATACCCATCAGTCGAGCCTCCATACAGTCTCTCACCAGTGCCAACAGCAATCCCACTCCCCGTACCTCATTCGCCCCGCCCCGTACCGAAAGTCCCCGTGGGACGCCAATACCAAGCCACGGGCGGCCTCGGATGATGCGGTACCGGTCCTCGCCTGGCCGATCCACCGATCTCGGACTACAAATCGTCGTCCGACCCCAGCCATCGACCAGCGGGCCATCGTCGGGAGAGCCGGGATTCAACAGTCCCAGCTCGAGTCCGGCCAGCTCCCTGCGTAGACGAGGTGGTCGTTACCGGCAGAGAGGATCGTGGACATCGGTGGACGTCGTGGATCCGTTGGCAGCTGGGGCCGACGATAGTTCTTCCACCTCAAGTCGCGGTTTGGCGCTGCTGTTGGTCGAACGGAGATCCACGCTGGCCCAGAAGACCGAGTTTGGCGGGCGAAACCGCTTCGAGTCGGTCGATTCGGCATTACCCCTCTTCGGGGGGAAATTCCTGAACCTACCCCAGACCGCCACGGGATGGAGCGAGACATTCCCACGAAGAGGGAGTCTTGCGGTACTCAGTCGAACGCCATCGGGGCCGTGGGCGATCAAGGGCGGAGAACAAGGACTGAGTGCGGGGCATTGGTCGGAGAGGAGGGGGAGCTGGGCGGAGGTATGGGGAAAGACGTGATGATGAGAGCTGTTACGCATGAGATCGAGAGCTGTTACGCATGAGATCATCAGGATGATCGAGATCAGAGGTTGAAGGGTATAACATCTTCTCATCACACGGACTGGTGATCTCCGGTTGTATCGCTCAAGCGGCATCGGACAGGCCGTTTAAACATGCATCATGCTGATTTTGGCGAAGAGACAACTCCGCCTTCACAAACGCACGGTCTAGTTGGTGGGGAAAAACTGTTTCGGCGTATGGCTTGGGACAACTTGTGAGAGTATCGGAGAATGCGTATGTGACATCTGGGATCTGGGCACGTTCCTGCGGTGTAAAGACGCATAGATAAAGCATCATGCAAGACTGCGCGGAGGCCGAAGCAATGCATGGGTAAGGTGTAGATCCAGCCATCGCGTCCATGCCGCGATAAGCTTGATCATCATACCGCACGCTTGGCAAGGATCTTCGCGCTGACGCTCCGGATGTTCTGGGCGGCCCGGCCGATCCCACCTTTCTCGGCTGTTTCGTACAGCGTGAGGGCGGTGTCCAGGTTGTCCGCTGAGCGCGCGTCAGCAGGCTGACCCTCTTCTCGAATCGGAACGGTCCCGAGAGGAGGACCGCTTGACTCACTGGACTCGAGAACGGCTGCGAGGTTGAAGGCGATCTAGAATCAGCCATTAGCCTGACGCCATCGTTGGTATCTGTAGTCCGGTGCTCTGGGTAGAACAAGAGAGATGAGAAATCAGCTTACCTCTGGGTCATCGGGCGAGAGCTCGATTGCAGAGCTGGGACTATGAGCCAGCGACGAGAGCCGAGTAACATGAGGCGCACGTCAGATGCTTGATGGCCTGAGCAGGTTGCGGAGGCTTGGAGAGGATGTAGGCGGATGCGAGATCTGGATCAGTCAGCGCTCGCCGTAGCACAAGACTGTTGCCTCATGCCCAGACTTACTAGTGTAAGCGTCAGCAGAAGGCGAAAGGGCGATAGATTTCTCCCAAGCTTCGATCGCTGCCGATTGATTCTCTGCGCCCCATCAGCCAACACTCGACTAGACTCTTCAGTACCCACTGAGGTGATATTCGCAGACCTGACGACTGTTTATCAGCTTGCGTGATATAAATATGCGAGCACGCTCACTCCAAGATTGAACCATCCCCCACTCGTCTCCTTTACCGCTAAGCTGTCCTTGTAAGTCCCCCTTGCAGCGTCGAGGTCCCCTTCCTCGAGTGAGCGGGTTCCGGATTCGACAAGGTCAAGGGCGAGATCGATGGTCGGGTCGGAGGGTGATGCGGGGTCGATAGTGGCCATTGCGTAGCCTACGGAAATCCATCAATGTTGGCAGTCCACTATAGGACAATGAGAGATACGAACCACGATGAGCAAGTTTTGGTTTTGCTGAATGACAGATATGAAGTGGATCGAGAGCTGATGTTGAGCGAGGTCGTCCGGCGAGAGAGTATCTTCTAGGGCGATCGATTGAGCTCACAACGAGACGCAAAACAGCTCGGACGGTGCGAGAAGAAGACGCCATCGTACTGAAACAAGGCAATCAAGAGGAGGGTGTCCCTTTGGAAAGCAGCAAGTTGAAACTCCACAAGATATTCCTAGAATCGGTTGCCGGCGGTATCTTTTGGCGAGAGCCTCCGCTCATCTTGTATCCGACGTGCTCTTTCCTCTCCATTGGGGGTTAAGCAACACCCGCCACGGAACGTCCAGGACCCACACGAGCGACGACCAGTCTTGTGGCCCGCAACGACGAACGTGGCCAAAACGAGATTTATGAACAAACATGCATGATCCCTTCCCGCCAGTACACCTTCCAGCGCCATCAACCCGTTTGTGACTTTGCCCTGCAAACGGAATCTTCGTCAATTTGTTGCCTGAGATATTGCGGGGCGAGACGTGTAGAGATCATACTCACAAATGCCAGTGAACAGCATAGAATGGCATGCCGAAGCCAAACCCGGTGTAGGCAATCATCTTGACCGCCAGCCAGTACCTGTTCTTGACCGAGGTAGGAAGGGTACTAGAGAAGTGAAGGATCAGCGGGTGTCGCCCATGAGAACAATCATGATGATGCTTGCCGCCAGCGGCAATCCAACTGACTGGCAGGCGAAGCGTGATGGACGTTGAACTCACTGATCAACGCTATTTTCGAAATGGACGAATCGGGCTTGCGGCCGTACGAGAGGTAGTGATCTTGCGGCGCGTAAGGGCGCGGCGGAGAGGAGGGCGGACATGCTGGTTGGCGTCGAGGGTACTGATTTTCGTCGCTGGAAGAAAGTGAAGATAGGGCTCCGGTAATCGAATCGCGGAGATTTATCCGGTAGATGCGAGATTGTGGCATCCAAGAACGCTCGCTTGGCTGGAGGTCTGGCCTGCTTCTCCTTTCTCCTGAAATACAAATATGGAAGCTGGACCTTCAGCATCACCAAACAGCTCAGAGCTCAGAACAGGATATCGCTATCTCCAGGCCAAGAACGGTCAGCCTTTGAGATTGCGATATATCGGACCCCTTCCACCGTCCTCGGCCGAAGCCTCCCAAATCTGGTATGGGGTCGAGTACGATGATCCGTCTCGAGGAAAGGGTCATCCCGGGACGTTTGAAGGCACGGCAGTTTTCCACACTCAACAAGAAGGCGCTGGAGCGTTCATCAAGGCCGGTCCCAAACCTATCTTTGAGCAGGGAAAGACCTTCCTACAAGCTGTAGCAGACCGATATGGAGCTCTCAACCCTGAGGTTGGTGCCATCAGCTCGAGCTCAGTGGACGAGAGCATCCTTCTCGGATCATCGAATTCTTCCATCAAGGTCGAAGCTCCGAATATCCAGGATGTGCAGAAACGGGTCGGCCGGCTGGAGAAGCTGCGGGAGATGGGATTAGAGGGGGAATGGGTGAATGGAGTTGGTGGGGACGAAGAGATGAGACGGAAGGTGCGAGAGCGTCTCGGGAGTGAGTATTCGGTTCTTGTTTCACGCTGAGCGGAGCAGGGCTGAAGACGCTGAACCTCTCGCGGAACCTTTTGAATACCTGGAAAGATGTTGCCGAGATAGTGGAATACTTGCCGGGACTGAAGGTCCTGGTTCTCAAGTTAGTCTTTTTCCCTAAACAGAATACACAACCGCTGATGGAAAGAAAAGGCATTCCCGGATAGCCCCGCTGCCCTCTGCACTCCCGCCAGAAATCACGTCCCGTCTGAAGGCCGCCTTCGCCAATATCATGGAACTGCACCTTGGTAACGCTTGTATCACCTGGCAAGAGGTACGACCCTGTACTGGCTATGTCACTTATCAGTGATCAGGTATGCCACCTAGCCGTGTACTTCCACAGCCTCGAAGAATTACACTTGAACGCGAACAGCTTGTTGCGAAACCTGCGGAGAGACTCGACACGGGGACGGCATCACCTTGCGAAGCTCAAGATTTTGAGCTTGGAGGGCTGCGGTCTGATCTCCTGGGAGGAGATTGCTCGCGAAATGGGTGCCCTCGAATCGTCGGTGATTCCTTGCTTGATGGATCAGGTCGCTTACCGAGCTCAGGCTGGAGAGCCTGAACCTCTCTTCAATCCCCATATCGTCAATACCAGCACTACCACTCAGCAGCATATCCTCGCCAGCAGTCTTCACGAGACTCACCCATCTCGTCCTGCTCAACACTTCGCTGAGCCATTGGTCCGACATCGATGCTGTCGAGTCTTGGACTGGCGGACGTCTACGAAACCTTCGCATTTCGCGCCTCGAGCAGGAGGACACCACTACTGTCAAGTCTGACTATACTCAAATGTCAAACGACCTTTCGGCCGATCGACCAATCTACATCGCCAAGCTGTCTGGCCTCCAAGCTCTCAACTCGACGGAACTCACCATTAGCGAACGACGCGAAGCCGAGCTTTTCTACTTGTCTCATGTGGCAAAGCTGTTCTCGGATCATCCTGAGATTAAATCGTCTGATTGGGGACGTTATGAAAAGCTATGTCGCCTGCATGGTCGAGCCTCTGAGAAGAAGCTTGAGGTCAGATCGTCAGCATTACGCTCGAAACTGATCAGTGTGTCGCGCCACCTGTCAAAAGTTGCTTGAGCTGATGTGGTGCAGCCTTACACGTATACCCAGCAGAAGATACCCCTTTTGACATATCAGTACTTCCGACCTCCCCAATAACCCTTCTCCAGCGTAAGATAGCAAAGCAATTGGGCGCGAGGGACTTCAAGGCGGTTCAACTTTGGACAGCGAGATCAGTAGGACAGACGAGGGAGAAGGTGGCGGAGGTGCTGGAGGAGCCAGGTAAGGATGTAGGATGGTGGTGTGGTCATGAGGATGACCTCAGTGTAGAGCTAATCTGATTCAGCTTTCACATTTCCCTAAAACATTCTTCTTGCCTTATTTTCGAGGCATGACAAGGTGGATCATGAGGACTCGCAATCGCACGGAAGCGATTCACGACTTCCTTTCATCCCACCCATTTTTGCGGATCCACCCACCTGTATTGCCCATGTAAGGCATGACTCAGCACCATGTCCTCATCCCCACCCGACTCCGAACCTCTCCTCCCTCCGCCCGCGACCCATCTCTCCTCCGCCTCCCGCTCCAAACTCGCAGCCCGCCGCTTCCTCCGCTCCGAAAGGTCCAAAGGGAAACAACGAGCCGAACCCGATCTCACACCGAATGACGAGGACGAGCCGGACGTCGAAGCTTTCAACTCGGGTGGTGGTGGGAAAGAGGGATTGGGGATGAGTAGGACGGGACGGAACGTGACGGTTATCTTCTCGAATGAGAGTGATTCCGGTGGGGGAGGAGGGAATCTGGAGATTTGGGTGGAAGAGGGGGAGTCGGTGGGTTCTGTCAAAGAGCAGGTGGGTCTCTCCCCACACCACTCACTCCCACTTTCCACCCTCTCTCTCAGCCTTGAATAAAGCTTGGTGAACAGACCTGATCAAGTGGTCAACCTAGATTCGGCATTTACGGACCCCGCTCGCCACCTTCTCCCTCCGACTGATCCACTCCGGCCGCCTCCTGACAGACGGTATCCTCCTCCTCCCATGGCTCCGTTCGCTGGAAGAGCGCGTACGTCGCCAAGCAGCCGGCGTGAGCGGGGACGTCGAGTCGGTGCTCAAGGACGTGGGGTTGGCGGAGGATGATCCGGCCGAGGGAGGAGATGGGGATCTATCGGGTGAGAAGGGGAAGGCGAGGGGGAGGGTGTGGTTGCATTGTAATGTCGGGGGGAGGGTGGATGAGAAGAACGTCAAGCATGCTGACGAAGGTGACGAGGTAAGTCGGCACACTGAAGATGAGAGGTGAGGTAGATGCTGATGTGCGACGAAGCCCGCTGCGCCGAGACGGAGGGGGTTCGACGTGCTCCTCGATGCTGGACTGAGCGCCGCAGACGTCGCTAGTATGCGGAGACAGTTCTATGAGAGTCGAGGGGAGGAGGTACCGGAGGGTATGGATTTGGGGGATATCAGTGAGCCGGTCTTAGCTGGTCTAAAAACAAAGATAGAGCTGATTGAGTAGACGACGAGCATACGAGGGCGCTGGAGGAGCAGTGGATCGAGGGTGACTCGACCGCCGACACGGCGACCAGTACGTCTACCCAACTCATCTCTAGCTTTGTACGTAAGTTCAAGGCTGATGTCGACCCAGCCTCGTCCGAGGGCATGTACACCTCCACCCTGCATGGCCTCTTGACCGGCTTCCTCTGCCCCCTCATCCCATGGTTCTTCTTCCGCGAGCTACCTCTACCCAACTTCTTCGATGCGGACGCCGAAGCGGCGCAGAGCGATCAGACGCCGGTAAGTGAGCGGGTGGCTAGTAGCCCGGGCGTAGGAGGGGAGATGCTCCCGGGTGTGGTTTTTGGGAAGCGAATGCAGGTGGGTGCCAATTTCTGTCAAGTGGAAGCAAGTAGCTGATCCTCATGAGGGCAGATGGGGATCTTGCTGGGAACAGTGCTCAATTTCGCTTTCGGAGCACTGCGGTTCTTGCAATGACCTAGGACTGGCTTCATGCAACAATTGTACCGGTGTCGTGAGATCATTCAATCTCGTGAAGACCTTCAAGGTCAAGGCAAGAACAAAATGAAGAAAGACGAAAACGAAGGGGTTATACAGGATATGGGTATAGATGCTAGTGCTTTTGGTTTGCGTCAACGTCCATCCCCACTAGTCCACTCCTACTATGCTCGAACAGTCCGTCACAGGCAGAAGTAGCCCGCGACGCTGACCATACCCACGACGAGGCCAAAGGGCGCGGCGAGTCTGGGCATGGCACCAGATTTGGCGGAGGCGGAAGTAGACGCAGCGGCGGGGACGACGGTATGGGTGACGACTGAGGCGGGGGTGGATGAGGTCTTGGCAGATGTGGGCATGGCGGTCTGGTGGCTCTTCAATATGGGGTCTGGAGAATTCGGAGGGAACTGACGGATGATACTGCGGAGCTGGATGAGCCACCCGAGATCTCGGCGAGGACGGAGGCGTTGAATGTCCCGCTCATCGAGTTAATCCTGCGCGGCCATACTCTTCAGCTTATTGTGATAAGGAAAGGATGAGGGAGGACGCACCAAAATCTGGCAGAGAATGCTTCATAGGGATAGTTGGGGTTCGTCGTGTCCTTCAGCGAGAGGGAGCTGACACGGATGAAGTAGTATGCCCCTGTCCGTCGGAATCAGCATCTTGATCTGTTCAGTGGGGAGAGAAGCAAGCAGACTTACCGCTCTGACCGACAGAGGGATCGATGGTCGCACTAACGGAGCTGGCTTTGGAAACGTCGACGCTAGCGGCGAGGTTTTGGAGTTTGGTCTGGACATTCATGGACCCGGTGTAGAGGTCGATGGAGCATGGTCCGATTGAGCTGACAGTCGGGGTCTTCCCGTCGTCCGCTGGCGCCTTGTCAGTGAGCTTCCGGACGAGCCGAGTTATTGCAGGTCAAGGCGGAGTGAACGCTCACCCCATTGAACGTTGAGAACCTGTCCACCAGTGGCGGTGGTCGTCCCGACGGGGCTGGTGAGGTATACACCTGCGAAGACGGGGTGGAGCGCAAGGGTGAGGGCGAGGAGAGTGGCGAGTGGGTTGAACATGATGAATATCGGGTTGTTGAGATTGGGGTGTTTAGGTTGATCAAGTGGGTGTTGTTGGAGAAGTAAAGAGCGTGGGATGCCGGTGTTGGCGAGTCGGTCGGGATGTAAATCCTTTGAGTTGATTTTCGATATGAATGGTGAAAGGTTGAACAGGGGAGATGGAAGGATAAAGGGGAGCAGGAAGGGGTTTTGAAGAAAGGGGTCTAAGCGGTGTGTGAAGTTGAAACCACCGGTTCGAGCCCTCGGTTTTCATTAAACAAAGCAATCGACCCGCACGGTCCCCTTCGCGGTCCCCTTCGCGGTCCCCTTCGCAATACATGAGGTGTATCACCTCCACCCGACAACATCAGCGCTCCTTGCAGCTGGATTGTGGGTCGAACGGATGGCAGTGGCGGGTGCAAACAAGTGCAACCGATGGACTCCCACAGCGCTTCGGATGAGTTTTTTTGACGCAGAGAATGGACCGTCGGTTGGGATATACAAAACACCGGCATTGAGCCGCAAGAAGGACCCTGATGTCTGAAACAGACTAACGGCATGAGCTCGATTTGAAATTTGGTTTGGCGTAGACGGCAAACGGCTGAGTGGCATCATGCATGCGAGACGCCAAGTTCTACGCTCTACTACGCCCTCTCAAGGGTTTCGCGAAAGGGGCCAGACAAGAGCCCTCCCTGAACAGGCATTATCATCAGTCACCGACGAGTTGACAACTGCGACGAGTTGACGACTGGGGTAGAAGCAGGCATTCGGGGTAAGCGTGATTGCCTCACCGCAGTCCGAATAGTTCACGCAGCGAGCGTACGTGACCTTTACATGCTCGATGCTTCGGTAGATCCAGTGTGGTCGTCATGTGCTCGACCGCGACTGTTAGCGCAATCCGTCACCCCGAGCAATGACGCCTAGAAATCCACCGCGAGTTTGGAAGGTTTCCGCTTCGACCTCGACTTCCAGCATTTCGTGCAGTGCCGCGCAGGTCCCAGCGAGTTTTGCGACGCTCGAGAAGCTTCTAGTAGCCAGAGGCTGTTACAGCCAGCTCCAGTCCCTGCGGTTCCTCGTGGCGCCCTGGGTTCAGATTATGCGCGACGTAGGACCAGGAGCCAGGTTTTCCCCACACTTCCCATATTGTTGTTATTTCTTTTGAGATCCTGAATGAATGCGACTTACGATGGCAGGCCCAGGACCTCAATAGCATCGCTCGGGAAGGCTAGAAGGATGACGGGGCACTCGAGACTGCCGAATCAAATGATGACTCATGAAACTTTATATGAATACAAGAGCCAGTCCACCACATAGTTCTCTTCCTCAAGCAGGGAATTCTGGCCTCTCATCGACCAAGCTGAAGACCAGGTCAATCATGAACTCGTCTGAAAGCCTCGGAGAGCCTCCTGACCCGACACCTCAGAGCCCGTCAGTTGAAGACAGTCTCTTGAAATGCACCGGAAGAAATCTTGCCGGACTGGATCTTTAATCTGTTTTTCGCTTTCGCGACTCGTTCTTTTTTTCGGGACGTCTGTCGGTAGTGTGTGACATTCAAACGCCAAGATCCGCCTTTCCACGGGACGACGTCATCTGGAAGATGTCCTTACGTCAATCCTTGACTTCGCGTTGTATCCCTTGCTCGTCTTCTTTCCTCACGACAAGATGCTCCTCCACCACCGGCGCTCGTCTCGCCCAAGCCGCTCCCAAACCCATAGATGACAGTACCAGCGCTTTAAATTGTCGGTACCGTCTCCAGGTTTCAGCTTCACCCAACTGATCGTACTCGGCCTCCAGACAAGATGCACCGCTCCGGTCGAGGTTTACCCCATCTTGCCAGCCCTCGACCCCGCGCCCCGTCAGCTGAAGAAGCCGTCACGAATATCCTATACAACACCCCTCCGCCTAGTCTCGAGCCGTACAAACGGTATGTCGATCGCTTCCGGGTCCTGTCTTGATACGATACACTGATGAGAACTCAGGCACATGCTGAATTGCCTGGTCCAGAACGAGCCGGGGGTGCTTTCGCGTGTTTCCGGGATTCTGGCTGGAAGAGGGTTCAATATTGGTGCGTCCTTGGCTCAGAAGGATGCGTCAGCAAAGCTGATGATCACATACTCCCAGACTCCCTGGTGGTGTGTCAGACAGAGATCCGGGATCTGTCACGAATGTGTATCGTCCTCCGAGGCCAGGACGGTGTTATTGAGCAAGCCCGACGGCAGCTGGAGGATCTCGTAGGTCCCCAAACGCTCCATACGTTCCTACGAGCACTTGAGACTGACCAAGGTTGTCGCTAGATCCCAGTGTGGGCCGTGCTCGACTACACCCAAACCCCCACCATCGAGCGCGAACTCCTCCTCGCGAAACTCTCCATCCTAGGCCCCGAATACGCCCAAGGTCAGCTCTCGGGTTCCGGTCCTTCCCCCGACTCCGTCTCCCTCGACGCCGCCATCGATTCGCAAGACCCCGGCCACGCCCCACCATTCGTCACTGCCGACGGGGAGAATAATCCCGATAAATATGCTCGAGAACAGGCGCTAGCCCGGTCATTCGAGTCGAGAGGTCTCTATCCCGGTCGAGCGGCAGGACCGACATCCGCGAGCGAGGCGCTGATAGCCAAGAATCTGCATCTCGCAGCGATCAAGACGCTTGCGGATCAATTTGGGGGGAGGGTTGTGGATGTAGCGGAGAATAGCTGTATTGTGGAGTTGACGGCGAAATCGACGAGGGTGGACGCGTTCTTGAGCTTGATGAGACCGTTTGGAGTGCTCGAGGCGGCTCGGTCAGGTCAGTGACTCGTCCAGGATGGTGCTACATGTATTGATGTGGTGACAGGTGTAATGGTGCTTCCACGGACCCCGATCCCTAGGTATGGCGAGGAGGAGGAGATGGCCGCGGAGAAGGCGGATGTGGACATCAGCATGCTTCCTCCAGGATAGTGAGGTTGGAACTGTTCGAGACGGATTATCCTTGGGATCTGTGGAGTCTCATCGAGAGCAGGCGTGATATGCATGCTCTATCGCGAATACATATGCCCAGAAAAGCCAAAATTCCGAGTCAATCACCCATCTAGCTCCACAGGCTGAAGTCCGCCGGGACCTCCAGCGCATCCCAATTATTTCCGCCCAGTCCACCCTCCTCATCCATCAAGAAGCTGAAGACATCGAATCCATTCGGATCCATCTCGCCATGCGCCTGTTGAGTCTGCGCAAATCCGCTCGTATCCGTCGTCCCGCTCTGAGCATTTGTCGATCCGCCCGCACCGCCCACCGCGGCCATACCATATGCACCCAGCCCATTCGACCCGCCACCACCGGTCAGAGATTTGTTGTACCCGCCCTGGAAAGCTCCGGGCGGGAAGCCTTGCGGCGGCGCACCGTACGACGACTCCGAGGCGTTTGCGTGGTTGTATCCCGCCCGAACCTCGTTCGCGATCTGGCACACTCTGTTCTTGTTCCCGTTGGTATAGTCCGAAGCCTTATGATGGGGTGCCATCGGGTTCAGGAATAGGTTATCCAGCAAGCTCAGCTCGTATGGCAATGTGATGGCTGGTAAGGGAGCTGGGAAGCCTTCGTTGGGAAGCGGGTCATCCCGTGACGAGGAGATGGGAACGCCACGAATACCGTTTCGGCGCGGAGAGATGGAACGATCGGAACTGGATCGCGATATGGCGGGTTCTGAGCCGCCAATCTGGTCCAGTATCGCCTTAGAGACGGCTTTCATCGTGTCGTGACATGCCGCAGCGGAGGGGACTCGGGCTGGGAAAGTCAGCGCCTGCGTCCATGGCGGAAGAGGCGTCACGCACGAGATAGATACTCGAGGACAGCTAGGCATGACTCGATATCCATCATTGCCTCGTCGAGCGTCGCAACCCCTGCGCCGCCTCCCATACTGAGGTTGAAGAAGGCATATAAGAATGAGAGTCCAGCCATGAATGAAAAGTGGCTCTGCAAAGCATGTTAGCCTTCACCAGCCTATCAATGGATTACTCACCGTCATCCAGAGCCAGCTTATCCGGTTATTCAGCTGCATTCGTCGGTAGATCCTGATGATATAGCTCGAGCTCGCCAGGACCGTTGTCATAGCCTTTCGTCCCGGTCTAGGGCATCCGGGTGAGGGGCGGTACAGCAGTAACGCCGAATCTGGCAAAAAATGATCAATGATCTGCCCTGTCATATCTGAGCTGGAGCATGCATACTGTGGAAGGAGATCGCATAACCCTCGGTCGATACCGTTCCCCTGGGCTCCGGCGCCGACGCTAGCCACGACTTCAACCGCTCAAAACAGTCATCGAACCATTCCGGAGCAGGCCCAGGGCCGACTCCTTCGCTCGAGTGGATTCCAAAGGTATTGGTGAGGATCTCGGACTGAAGCTGTCGAAGCTTGGCTGTGTGCAAGAAGACGGCTTTGTACGAGCAAGGTTCCCCTTGGAGTGGGCCGTAGTGGCCGGGATGGATGTCAACATCGTGCAGGTACGATGGGAGCTAAGACTGTCAGTTGGGGAAGAATAGATCACGCGAATACGAACCGAGACATTGATGAAGCCGTCCGGTATGCTCGGCGGGCGACCGAGTGATTGCGACATCAACCGGTCCATCTTGTAAGCGCACCAGAACAGCCTTCGGCGCATGTCGAGCTCAAGCGCATCGAGTTGCTCGACCTGCGCGTTATGCTCGTTGTGGAAGCCGAGATCGACGCAAGTGCGTGTGGCGAGACCAACGAGGAACCAAATAGAGCCTTTGTCTGGATTGAGGAGGGAATACCAGACGAGCAATAGAATAGCTTGGAGGCCGACTGCGGTACATCAGCACTGACTTGGCTTTGATAAGAACCTCAATATACCGTAACTCTGCTCCTCGAAGACTGCATCAAGGTGCTTCATCGCCTCCGCATGGAATGCTTCGGAGCAAGCTCGAAGCTCATCCGGCGGCTCGACAAAACGTGATGACGCCATGGTGCTGAGAGCTGCGGAGGACCATGTCAGTAGCCACTTTGGCCTCGGGACAGGACCCGTACCAAGCACCATCATGACCACAAATATATCACTCTGCTCCACGTCCCGTCCTTCGCGGATCTTGATGAGCTGTTTTCCAAGCGATGGGATATGTATGATCGGTGCTGTCACTCCGACGAAATCGACGTACGCCGCGACGAGTCGCTCAACAGCCGGCTGTGGTGGAAGAGGAGGAATTGAGAATGGACGCCGCTTAATTTTGGGGTTCTGCGATGATGGAGCCAGCGGAGACGCACTTGGCGGACGGCGTATACCGTTCGGGGCAGATCGGGGCGTCGCGGCGTCTTGGGGGGAACCGCCATTGGCTTCGAAGCCGTCAGCAGCAGCTGGCGAGTCATTGCTACCGCGTTCCGAGCCATTCATGCTGCTCGGTCCCGCCGGGTTTAGGACAGCAGCGTGATCTTGGGCGTGGCCCGTACGCAAGGCGGCGTCATGAACCATTCGTGTAAGGGAAGTCGCGTGGACGCCTGCGGGCTGTCCAGTAGGATGAGGCCGGTTAGCGAAATACGGTGATCGTGGGGGCTCGCCGCCGAGGGGTGCTGGGGAATATGGATAGTCGGAATGGCGCCTTTGGGCGGATTGCATACTGGGTGAATCCCATGGAGAACGGAGTGATCCCTCGTTGCCCTCGGATTGCAAGGATGGATCAATCATAAGGTCCGGTCGCATATTGGAAACCGCCTGGGCGGCGCCAAGGGCGATGCCACGCTTGGTCTGACCGATGGCATCGTCACCGTTCGAGCTGAGTGCGGCCACTTGCGCTCGAAGTGACGTAATCTCTTGCTCCAGCGAATGCAGATAGCTTCAACCAGTCAGCTCACATTGATAGCGGTAAAAACAAGGCTTACTTCCTTGACACGTTGGTCTTGCTTATTGCATCGAAGCCGATACACTCCACTTTTGCTCTCTCACATGCGCTGCCTATAGAATGCATCAGTGAGACAGCTCCGCTTAGAAGGCCGCAATCTGTCTCGGAGCGGTTAGGGGGAGGACCACTCACACGCCGGGAGCTTTCCATCACAGCGCTGCTTCCTGCTACGGCATCGTGTACAGGACGAGATAGCGCGAGCGACCTTATATTGCGGCTGATCTTCTTGAAGGCCCGGGGACTCGAGGAGAGGATTCGCGACTTCTCGGGATGGAGTAGGACGAGAGCGAGATGAAGGGAGAGGTGGAGGGTGAGGGAATGTATGCGGCGATGTGGCTGATGAGTAGGGGGAATAGTGAGCGGTATCAGAGGTCCGATGTTCCGTGGGGACTTTCATGATGACGAGTCGATGCCCGGATACTCGATTCCGACGTCACCAAAGCCTTCTGAACTTCTTTCAGCAGGATTTTGAGCTCAGTCGACCTTTTCTGAAGTGAGTGTATATTCCAAGAAGGAGGGAGATCTGCTTGGGGATCCGGGCCGCATGAGCAGAAGATAGTCAAGACGGAAGGCGTTTACCCTGGAGCGGGAAACTCTTTCGAGCCTATCTTTGAGACAGTGGAGGTCCAATCAAACGCGTCGCGCTAAAGTTGACCGGACTTTCCTTCTCGTCTTCTTGTATTTGCAACCGCTCTTGAATCTGACCATGCACCCAGACGACGGACAAAATCCCTACTACGGAGGAGGAGGAGGGGGTTTCGTGGCGGGTTCACAAGGAAGCCAGGACTCACCGGGAGGTCGCAAGGCGAGTGCTTCCTCGATGGCTCCCGAAAAAAAAACACCGTGAGCTTATACGGCGTCCTAGGCGAAAGGAGGAAATACTACCATCCGGCCTGTGACCGTCAAGCAGGTCCTCAACGCCGCCCAGGTCCATCCTGATTCCGACTTCACCATTGATGGCGTAGAGGTCGGCTCGGTGAGCTCCCCACGACCAACAATCAATGCTTTTAATTCTTTCACACAGGTCCTTATCGTTGGATCCGTCCGTAATAGATCTGTCACGGCGACGAATGTCCAGTATGAAGTCGGAGATGGGACGGGATATGTCGATGTTCGCCAATGGCTTGATTCGGCCGACGACGAGGCGGGGAAGATGGATGGGATTGAGTGAGTCTGATTGACCCATCTTTTCGAGAGGCTATATCTAACGGTAACATAGGCAGGAGAAGTATGTGAGCATCATGGGCTCGATCAAGACGTTCGGCGGGAAGCGGCATATCTCAGCGACACATATCCGGCTCATCACGAACCACGACGAGGTCTACCACCACTTGCTGAAGGCGCTATATATCAGCTTAAACTTCCGGTATCCGTACGGCGGGGTGAGCTGTCTCCTTCGGTCTGTCTCCTAGGCTGACGATATGCAGGGCGGAGGTGGTGGAGCAGCGACCAGGAACGACTACAATGCTGGCGGCGTGACCAACGGGGGAATGGAATCGGCATATGGGGCGTTGCCGCCGCTGCAGCGGAAAATCATGGAGGTGGTGGCTGGGGAGGATAGCGAGGACGGGATGCATGTGTCGTTGGTGACGAAGCAAGTCGGCAATTCGAGCGGGGAGGAGGTCATGTGGGTGATATGGCTCATACCTCAACCGACACTGCTGATTGCGAGTAGGGAGGCGATCGAGCACCTCATGTCCGAGGGAATGCTGTTCTCGACCATCGACGATTTAGTGGGTAATAGCTATCAGAACAAACTAATTGTGCCTTCAGCATATCAAAGCGGTGTAAGGGTAGCACGAGAAGGGGGCTTTGGGAGCTGTGTATATGATATTATGCCTGCATCAAGATGCATGATAATGTGAATCATACACATCATACGACCTCCGAAAAGACAGGATATGACTTCTCGTAGACCGTGAAGACGATCCCTCCGCTCATCTACGCACAGGTCAGATCGCACTACCATTCAGGGCTTGGGTGCTCACGATCAACCGCCCTAATCTTGGCATTGTCCCCTTCCAAAACTTGAACAACCCTTCCTCCGTGAAGATCCGGTAAGCGCAGTGGAACGAGTTCTGGTACTCCTGCTTGGCCCTGAGCGATTGCATCCGGGTCTTGATCACACTGCGCCGTCACCCATCAACTAAAATCTCCCTCCCCCTGCAGAACATCACGCACTCGAAAGGCATTGTCGTGTCTGTTTCTCATCAGCTAAGTCCACGAAAGCCTAGATTCATTTACAAACCGTGATAACCCCGGCCGTCGCGCCAATCCCGAACGTCATCCAGCCGGGCAACTGGGATCCGGGCGACACTTCGCCCTGCGCCAGCTGTTTCAAGGTCGAGTAGGACGAGAACCGGACTGCCGAGTTGGCTCCTTGTCTCAAGACCTATTGAACGCGCAATCCTCATCAGCATATAGCATATGATTTTGGGGTGAGGATGCGTACGACAGGTCCGACGCCGCGATAGATCCCTCGATAGCCTTCTTCAGCGATGATGCTCTGAACAGCTTGTCTGAAGCCGTTATATCGGGGTTGGGCACGCTTGGAATCTTCAATCATCTTGGTTCTGCCGAATTCATCAGTCTGTCGTTTCCGACTCCAGGTAGGACTGACTTGATCGTCTCGGAGGGTGTGACGGCGATGATAGCCTCGGACATACCCGCCCCTAGACCAGCCAACATCGACCGAGGTGCCGTGAGTTTGCCCTGCACCGAGTCAATCGCACGTCTCAGTACTCAAGGTCCACCAGGAGACTCACCTCCTCATCCTTGAGCATCGACTTGAACTGATCGTACGTCCTGAACCGTACGCCCGCCTTCACCGCATTCCCAATCACCACAGCCGTACATCCCGCATACAGCCCTCGCAATCCTCTTCGATCGAGCGTTTGGCGGAAAGCTTGGTATGGTCTCGAGGGCTGAGAGAGGCGACTTCTTAGCAAGGTTCGATTATACGAGGATGAAGCATACCTTGGTGTCTGCGAGTGCGCCGAATTGGGTTTGAGTCTTGATGGATTCAAGGGGGAAGGTGATGAAGGATTCGATTCCGCCGGCTGTAGCGCCGGCGAGGAGCGAGGCGAGTGGTTGCTCTTTGCCTTTGCCCTTGGCGGAGGTCGCGATGGACATCTCGCTCGTATCCTTATGATGCCAATGAACACAAGTAAAGGTGATTGCGGCTCTGAAGGTGGAGAGAAAGTGGTTTGAGATGATAAGGAGATTTGGGACGTCAGAAAGACAAACCGGGAGAAGGTGCTCTTGTCAACAATAAATCATCATTCCAATGTAAGATGAGATAGTGCCAACATCATAGCACGTAAGAAGTTTTTCTACCCACCTCGACATGCTCCAATCAGCCGACGACGCCCCTCGCGTCCTTACGGAGGGCCGCTCCCTTCTCGGCCACGGGTGGAAAGCGATCAACTCATTCGACGACCTAACCGACCCAGAAGAGTTCTCCGATTCAGAGGAGGTGGGTCTAGCCTCGTCTCAGCTCACTCATTCCGCGACAGGAGCTCTACGTGACCCTCGACCTCGGTAGCGCAATCGACAATCGAGTGCTTCAGAGCGAGACTCAATATCAGCTCATCGTAAGCTTGACTTCACTGGCTACTCCAAGTTGAGCAGGTTGACGGTTGCCTAGGGTCTGGACACCCCCCTCCCATTCCTGAAGTACGCGAACCAGATCTTCCAGGGCGAGTCGACCCCGCTCATAGGAGACGAGGTCATCCTCGGTCTCACCAGGAGTACATCCCCCACCACCCGGCTGATCGATAGAGCTGATGAGCAGAGCAGATCAGGAGAACCCGCATAACCCCTCCCGTCCACCGATACATAGTACCCACCAACGACTTACCTTCCGACCCGTCACCCTCCAGCCGCTCGACGAGACCTCCGCAACCAAGGAGAAAGGGTCAGAGACCAAGAAGGCGAAGGAGAAGACCGAAGAACCGCGATCCATCTTCATGCTCAGACCCGCCACCAAAGGGCCCAACAAGCCAACCGAGACCATTCGCAGCGAGGACCTACTCAAAACCCGTGCGCTAGAAAGGACAAGTCCCACGAAGCATGGGGACTCGGCCGGGACATCCGACAAGGAAATGCCGGAGCCCGAGCTGGCAGCTGGATCATCACGACTCCCCGAAATCTTCGATCAGCCCGTCAAGCGGAGTCACAAGAAGAAATCGAGTCAGACGCTGAAGCCTCAAGTGACGCGAAAGCCTAGAGCACCTCGTAAAGCCGCTTCACCCAGCGCTGAGACCGAGACTCAGGCAATCGCTGGCCCGTCAGGTGCAACGCTCATCACTCACGACCCCGATGCTCCCGTCAAGCGGAAGGGACGACCGAAGAGCTTGTTTCCCAAGCCGAAGCTCGTTATCGACAACCCAGCCGAGCTAGATGATCTCGATCTTGACGGGTTGGCCGGTACTACCCGAAGTATATCTCTGCTCGTGCTCTGGCCCGAGGTCGGATGGCTGATAAGTCATTGACAGTCGAGATCACGCAAGAAGCGCAGATATCGCTCGGCTTCGCATCCCCCCATTCTGCTGTCGAACTCGAGAAAAGACAATTCACCAAGGCGGAGATCCTGCGATTGCGCGCTGGGAGGCCGCTACATGGGCCGGGGAGTCGAGGTGGGAGAATGGGAGGTGAGAGGGTGTTCAGGGATAGGAGGACGTCTGTCCGGAAGGAGATTCAGGGTGGACTCGTGTTTATCACCGGGGGAGAGGAGGGGGATGGGGAGGTGAGAAGTCAGGCGGATGATGGGAATGACCAAGAGGATGAAGGGGATGGAGATGAGGAAGAGGAGAGGGAAGGGGGTGACGATGAGTCGGCGGAATTGGACGAGCCAGGGCTATGATGAAGGGACAATCTGTTATACATCAAACCAAGTAGTGCTGCAAATACTCCGGTGGTGGTCGTCAAGATCGTAGCTTGGCAGATTGTTCATATCAGTCTAGCCGTCCCACTCGGTTCAGCCTCGTACACCGCTGCTCCCATCAGCCTCAACCGAAGGGGACCTCAACGGTATGATTTGACTCACGCAACGTCTCCTCCTCCGTCCGCCTCTCTTCCGCCCGGGCCCGTTCCCCCTCGATCCGCTTCCAAACCGTATGACAAGCGCCCTCGCCCACAACAAGCTTAAGCTCGATCTTTCCCCCTCGTCCCGGAGAAAGGATACTCGGGCCATCGGGCATGAAGGAAAGGATCATGTGGGTTGGGGAGAAAGTGGGAATGTGGAATGTGCAGCTCAAGAGGTGGGACTGGTGGCGGCTCATCAGCTTTGCTTGGTTCCTTCAAGGAAAAGGGGGAACGGACGTATGGTATGACCAGGGAAGAGAGGACGGGTGGGGCATCGTAAGCTTGTGAGTTCGAGGCGGCGGGAGGAGTGTCGACTATGAACATGACCTGGGGAACCGGGTCAGCTGATGCCCAGTACAGCCCATCGCTGCGCATAGCAAGGTGCAATATTGGTGAAGCTCACTCTTCGATCAGTGACCTGGACTCGACCCTTGGCGCTCTCTATTCGCTTCGGTCCGGTGATCGTCGCCGGTATACGCAGCTCGATACTGGCCTCATAGGGCAGGGTTTGGATGGTCTCGCCTTGATAATCGGGGTCAGCTGAAAGGATCGAGTGAGGTCATCGAGCACTTGGTGGTGACTTACCAGACTGAGGTGCCAGCTTGTCTTGAGAAGATGAGGAGATGGTGTTGACCGACATTGCGTCACAGATTGGCTCCAATGAGGGAGGGACAGAAACAGAATGACATCGAGGTGGACATGCCAGAAGCTCGAGACGGAAGCAATTATTTAGCTGGAACTATCGTAGGTTTCATCGATGCAAGAGCGGGTTTCAGTAACTTATATACCCTTTAGATAGATAGATCATGTCACGAAACCTACTTCCCACCCTCAGAGCCGCTACTCTTCGGTCAGTTACGAGACGAACCAGTGCTAGTGCAACTCGGGGCCTCAGCTATATCCCGGACGCCCCGTCTGGATCTGGGAGACGCAATTCGCTTGGATTCGACGAGGCTGTCAATCCTGTGCACTCGACACTGGTGCCTTTCGTGATTGAGCAGACTGTGAGCTTCGGGTTCTTCCACCAAAGCTCTGGTTGAACCCCAGGTACTGGCGCTGACGGAGACTCGTCGTAGGCTCGAGGAGAACGTAGCTACGACATCTACTCCCGACTCCTCAAAGAAAGAGTCATCTTCCTCGGTCCCGTGCGTCCCCTTGCCTACCTCAATATACTACCACTGATGCGATATCCAGGTGATGGACCAGTCCTCTACCTTGATGACGGCCCAGCTCCTCTTCCTCGAAGCCGAAGACTCCCGTCGACCCATCAAACTCTACATAAACTCCCCCGGGGGATCCGTCAGTGCCGGCCTCGCGATCTACGACACGATGCAGTACATCTCCGCGCCGGTGCATACGTTCTGTATGGGGATGGCGGCTAGTATGGGGAGTCTGTTATTGGCGGGTGGGGAGAGGGGACATCGGTATGCGCTCAAGCATGGGACGGTCATGATACATCGTACGTTAAGTTTTCCTGCCTCGATCCCTCCACCACTACCATTTCTCATTTCTTGGAGTGTTCAGGATGATGATCTCGCTCAGAACCATCCGGCGGCGCCACCGGCCAAGCATCAGACATCGCCCTCCACGCCAAAGAGATCCTGCGAATCCGGAGTCAACTAACCGACATCTACGCCTCACATTGTACCCGACAGAACGAAGAAACAGGAACAGCTCGGGATAGGTTCGAGAAAGCACTGGAGCGGGACTACTACATGACGGCGGAAGAAGCGGTGGAGTTTGGGATTGTGGATAAGATCGTGGAGAAGAGGACGGCGGTGGACGGGAAGGATGGGGAGAAGGCGGTCGCATAGATTTACACCCGCCTTTACGCATACAACTAATAAGCGTCCGACATGCTGACACGTCTTGGTGGTGTGTTCCATGGCGCTGTGTATCTTTCCAATGTATTATCATTCTCCCAGGTAGCTGGGGCCAACTCCCGGAAGAATATAGGGGATCGACGGGTTGTCCCTGTGTTTCAGATTGGCGAGGAGGCACCGTGCGTCCGGTGATAGCGGTTTTGTCCATCAGTCCTGTCCCTCCCTTCCGCGATTCCGGCTCACAAGCAGAAACCCCAGAAAGTATGCGTGGACGACAAGACACCCTTGTTGGGACCTGAAGATATCCGAGCCTTTGTCTGAGCGTGTGTCAGGCGTCAGACAAGCCATCGCCCGAGGACTCACACCGGTCCCTTGGGATTGGGTGTCCTTCGGGTTGATCAATAATCTATTCTGCTTTCATCTTTCAACCTTCACCCTACATCTCTTCCCATCTCCTTTTGAGCGCGTATACCCTAATGATCCTCGTTCCGACACGCCACTGTCTGTCATCACATTCGTTTGATCGACATCAGGAAGCTGGCCGTCATGATACACCCTCTCATCTATGTAGCATCCCTTGCCATCCTCGCCCTCCCCGTCTTTGCGACACCGACGCATGTTCGCAGGAGTCGGCATGCGGAACTTGGCCGACGGGCGAGTTGCGTCGCGAATCCTCCTTCATCTTCGACCGCCTCCTCGAACCCGATTCCGACCTCGGCCATGACGTCTACCACCCTAGGCGGACTTCAGGCGCAGGCTTTGATCGCAGAGAGCCAAGGCCCAGGGCATTGGCAAGAGTATACCACCAGTACTTATATCGGTATGTCGTTTTCCCAGTGTCAAATTCGTTCACCGACGTCTCTTCAGCCGATCCTACATCGACATCGGCAGTACCCCCCACCTCGGCACTGGCCACGACTGCATCTGCCACCTCATCCGACCCTAATCCAATCACCGCCTTCCTCTCGTCCCCGGCAGACAACGGATTCGACCTCCCCCTCTCCCTCGGTTTGGGCGGTGCAACTTCCTCCGCAATACCCAGCTCCACATCCTCGTCCAGCAGCCCAGTGGTCACTGGCACAACCGGAAACAGCACCAAGCACGTCTTTGCGCACTTCATGGTCGGTATCGTCTCGACTTACGCACAATCCGACTGGCAAGCCGACATGAGCCTCGCCAAATCCAAAGGCCTCACAGGCTTCGCACTGAACATCGGTGTCGACAGCTGTACACAGGCACAACTCGATCTCGCATACGCCGCAGCCCAAGCTGTGGGGTTCTACGTGTTTATTTCGTTCGACTTTAATTGGTACACCACCTCCGATGTATCGGGGGTCGCGACGATGCTCAAGCGATATATCGGTCAGCCGGCGCAGTTGTTGGTGGACGGCAAGCCGTTCGTCAGTACTTTCATTGGGGACGGCTTTGATTGGGCATCCGTGGCGAATCAGGTTGGGAGGCCGTTGTATGCCGTGCCATACTGGGGGCCGACACAGGACAACGCGAATAATGCCGGAGTCAGCGGCCTCTTCTCGTGGTGCGTCTTTTTCCGGCGGCCTATGATGACAACAATCTGATCGGTCGCAGGGATGCTTGGCCAGGGCAACTGGGGAATGATCCGGTCATGGCCAATATGTCAGCATCGCAAGACGAACTTTACCTCGTATTCGTCAACAGCGCAAAGAAGACTTACATGGCACCGGTCTCTCCTTGGTGTAGGTCTCGTTCTCTTCGGCTAATTTAGCTGACCAGACCGGTTCGTTGCTAGTCAGTACCCATTTTGGGAAGGAAGTATCGTACAGCAAGAATTGGGTGTTCTACTCGGAGATGTTGTGGAAGACGCGGTGGGACCAGATCTTAAGTTTGGGTAGTCAGCTCGACTTTATCGAAAGTGAGCTGTCCAATCCATACGAGTTCAGCGAAATGGCTGACGCGATCAGTCGTAACATGGAACGATTATGGAGGTCAGTCTGTTGTCAGAACCCTGGTTTCACAGTTGACGACTGTCAGAATCGCACTACATCGGCCCATTCGACACCCCGCACACCGATGACGGGTCCTCGAAGTGGGCAGCAAGACTTGACCATACCGCAATGCTGGATTTCGCCGTCCCCTACATCGAGGCATTCAAGACCGGCGCGACAGAACCGGGCATCACCACTGAGATGCTGGTCTACTGGTATAGGCCGCATCTGAAGGCCGCCAATTGCGATAGTACCGATAATTGCGGGACAAAGCCGACCGGCTGGAATGTGAGTTTGTTCGCAGGGATGCTGCCACTGATTACGGCTGATGAGGCGGAGTCCCTAAACGATAGCGTTTTCGTAGCGGCAATGACCAAGTCTGGCGGCAGCATCACCGTCACGTCCGGGTCCGAAGCACCCGTCACTTCCAGCGTCGGCGCCGGCGTCCAGGTTTTCGAGGTACCCATGGGAGTCGGGACTCAGTCCTTCCAATTCTCCACCAACGAAGGCAAGTCTGGTTCAGCCACATCAAATGTCACCATCAGCGCGGACTGTTGGGTAAGTTCTCCTGTAAACAACGGATCTTGCTGACGGAGATAAGAACGGAATCTATAACTTCAATTACCACTCGGGCTCGATCATCCCTTGATGGGAGGAGGGGCCTTGTCGGGGTATCGTGCCTATTCGAGACATCAGTGTAGCATCTATCGTCTCTTCTTTTCGTCTCCACCAATGGTTCTCATCGGAGTGATAGTCATGACGATGCTGGCATCGCAGTGTCGTATCGGAATGCAGGGCATACTGGGTGGTCTCCCATAAATCGCCGAAATAGGCTACTCGGACTCGAAGAACTCGTCGGCGTCCTCGACTACAGGCTTCGGTGAGGATTTGTCGCTCTTGTCCTTCTTGTCCTCCTTCCCGATCCCCCCTCTCTCCTTGTGAGCTTCACGCCCGACTGTGATCTTCTCCCTCCTGCCCGCCTTCTCACCCTCCTCGGGTTTCGAGCTGATCTCGCCTCTGTCCATCAACCCCCGCACCTCCAGCAGCATCCCAAATCTCAACCTCTCCGTCTTCTCCATCCCTTCCACATCCACCTCTTCCCCTTTGGCGGGAATCTCGATCTTTTCGCCAGCGGGAAAAAGGGAGATGTACTTCTTTTCATTCCTGTGTGATGTCTTTCGTCAGTACCGTCCAAGAGGAATACGGGATGGGGAACGAACGGATAGTGCACGACGTAATTGAGCATAATGCGAGCTTCTTCTAGGTCCCGGAAAATAGGGGCTGTTGTGGGATTGGATTGGGTCGATTGACTTAGGAGGCGCTTGATCAGTCGGGTGAGTTTCTGACGCTCTGCAGTCGGCCATCAGCCATCATGGACGGGATCCTCATCTAGACTGTTTGTCCATATAGACGGTGGTAGGAGACTTGGTGCTCACCAAAGAATTTGACCTGAACACAGAGCATGATAGGACGAGTCACTGATACGGTCAAGGGACGAACCATATGGTATTTCCCACCATTTTTCTTCTCCAGCTCCCTCCGTTCTGCCCGTGCTAGGTCCGCTTGCTGCGACGTCAACCGTCTCTGAGTCGCTATCCGCAACCCAGGCTCCAGGGTGTCCTACGACGCATGTCAATTCGGGTAACACAGAATGGAAGGAAATGACAAACCTTCGCTAGAAGTCGCTTGGTCTGCCGGATGGAGGCTTTGATTTTGCTTATCCCAGGTAGGCCGGAGGGGTCACGCTGCTCGGTTGGACGGGACTTGCGTGATGGCCCAGCATTGGCGCCACTCTCACTGGGGTATGGCTGAGAGCGCTCCGGGCGGGAACGAGGTGCTGATGGCATGACAGGGTCGGGCGTGGAAGGAAGTAAGAGAGATAGAGGAGGATCCGAGAGCGGACTCTCATCTGTTCGCGGAGTTAGCTTCAACTCCGCTCCCTTCATTGTTGCTAACATCTAGCATGCGTCTATTGGATTGTTTCGACAACACTGCAAACCTGGGAGGATAAAGGCTTGAGGAAGGAGCAAGACCTATTTGGTCAGACCTCGCCTATTTTAAAGCCGGAAGTTAGCATCCAACGTCATGGCCTCTTCCTCTCGGCACAAGCTGGACGACTCGTCCAATACCTGCCAGAGATGTCGTCAGGTTCGGAGTCCAGTAGTCGATGGTGGCTCTTACTGACAGCTGGCGTGTTTCAGCCGCTCCTTCTCGACCCATCATTGACGGATTTCTCCCTCTCCACCCACTCCCTCATCACCTCCGCCCTCCCCGCTCCATCCCCTTCATCCACCCTCCCACCCGCCAGCAAGCTCGCCCAACTCCCTCCGCTATCCCGAGCATCCGCCAGGATCTGGGCCGACGCACAAGAGAGCTTCATCCTCCTCTCCGATTCAGCTCTCGTCCCACCGCCAGGCCCGTCTCGGCAAGGCAGCACCAGCTCGGGCTCGACACCGATACCGAGCAGTCCTGCACTCGCAGCCAATCTGCATGCGCTGTTGTCGAGTCGGACACCTATCGATCATCCGCTGTGTACGGAATGTACGGTTCTTCTCCAGTCTGAGCTCCAGAAGCAACTCGAGGAGCTTAGTAGGGAACGAGATGCCTACATTGCGTTCGAGCGTGGGGTCCTCCGGAATCGAGAGGAGCTCACAGCTGGTCGGCAGTGGGGAGATGCGCTGGGAGAGGATGACATCGAGGGAACTCCGGAGGAGTGGCAGGAGCTGATTCGGCGGAAGAAGGAGCTGGAGATCGAGGAGGACCGGCTGAGAAAGGTTCTGGAGGAGAAAGAGAGGGAGCTGGAGGGTGTACGAGTTGAGGAAGCACGAGTCAAGCGGGAAGAGGAGGAAGTGGAGCGCGAAGAAGAGGAGTAGGTCCAGTCTTCCAAGCTTGCAGCACGACTCTTATGACTTTGGTAGATTCCTGTTGTCTCATGCCCTTCTGCAAACATCACAGAATCACCTCCGAGCAGCGCTGCATACGGCTCAAACCCACCTCCTTGTCTCGCAATCCCTCCTCGCCCACCTCGAGTCCGCGAATGTCTACAATGATGCGTTTCAAATCGGACATGTCCCGCTCCATCCCAACGATAAGGGCTCGATCACGGTGGGAACCATCAACGGTCTAAGACTAGGTGGACGGCCGGTGGTGGAATGGGATGAGATCAATGCTGGCTGGGGCTTGGTGGGGTTATGCATAGATAGAGTGGGCGTGAAGGTTGAGTGTACCTTCGAAGGGTGAGCCGAGAGGATCTTTTCCAGCCGCCTTCTGCTTGACGCTCACTGATATCACTGTAGCTATAAGATCGTTCCTCTTGGCTCTTTCTCCCGGATAGAAGAGCTTCCGCCAGGCAAAGGGGTGTACGAGCTGTACGTCGACTGACAAGTCACGATGTGCCTGATCTAACGCTTGTCGCTCAGCTACGCCTCGTCCGACCTCTCTCCCGCACGCATTCTGCAGAACCGCCGCTTCAACACCGCCCTTGTCGGGCTGCTTGACATGCTGCGCCAGCTCGTCGAACATGGACGCCGGACCGATCGAGGTTGGGGCGTCGGGAACGTCGAGTGTGTCCTGACTTATACTTCAGTGTCATATCGGATCTGATGGAATTCATCCAGGATCCACAAAGACCGAATATCAAACTACTCGATCCGACTCCCTGGTATCTCGGCCATGCAGATGCCAGCCTTACCCAGCATGTCAATCGTGGGCTTAGGCTCGTCGATCCCCAAACCAGAGGGAGATTGCAAGAAAGACAGGGATAGGGATGCGGAGGGGACGGGGGATGAGCAGTGGACAAGGGCATGCAGGGCCGTCTTGACGGTTTTGAAGAGGGTTCTGGTGGTGGAGAGTGAGGCGGAGCGTGCGGTCGTGGGAGCGGCGGCACCGGGATGAGATGATACTTTGCATGTCAAATACCAGCTTTGCGCCTAGCTCTCTTCCAAGTCTCGACCCTCAAAAATCTCTTCTCGTTCTAATCACCTGGGGCGTATGAGCCAGTAGAAGACAGGGACAGAAACCCCTTACAGACTGTGCCACCTCCTCCTTATCCGGCCTTTTCCGGCGTTATTCGAATTCCACCGTGCGAAGTGATCGGCCACTGCTTACCTTTCTAAATCATCAGGCTGTAGCGCTCATCACTCCTAGAAATCGGATCATCCACGATGTACCGCACAGCCCTCCCCACCATCCGCGCCCTCGCCCTTCGACCAACCACCATCACCCCTCTCCTCATCCGCCCCCGAGGGCAACAACTGCTCCGCCAAACGCCAGCATCATTGAAATGGAGGGGATATGCCGCGGCCGCGGGATTGAGCAAAGAGGACATCAGTTCGAGGGTGATGGACGTCATGAAGACTTTTGAAAAGGTTGATGGGGGGAAGGTGGGTGCCTCTCCATACACCTTCTCCGCGCTTCGACCCGAGATCGAGCTCTTTCCTCGAGTTTTTCACCCTCGGAAGCGCTTCTATTCAGATTCTTCGGGACAATAGCTCGAGCTGACAGTCGTGTAGCTCTCGTCCACCGCAGCCTTCACCTCCGACCTCGGACTCGACTCGCTCGATGCCGTAGAGGTCGTCATGGCCATCGAGGAGGAGTTTGGGATCGAGATCCCGGATGCGGAGGCGGATGAGATCACCACGGTTGCGCAGGGTGAGTGGGGCTCGTCACACGGACTCACCTCGTCTTGAGCTTTGGGCTGATGAGGGTGTAGCTATTGATTATGTTGCAAAGGTGCGCTTGACCCCGTACGGAGATAGTATCCGACGAAGCTGATGAGGTGCCCTTTCTCCGCGATTTGTCATCCTTAGACCCCAGAAGGTGCGTCTTTCCTCTAGAGGATGTCTCCACCTGACAGGACGTAGCACATTGATCAGGAGAAGCTCAACGAGATGACAGAGACGAAGGATGTATCTCGACCACGGCATGCAGTCATGATCTTTCACTTGAGATCCTCGTAGCAGCGGCCAACAAGGATATTTATGAGGGTATCAAGTGACTTTATCTACAACTAATGGACGTGATCGACGTAAATATGCAGGGATGGACCAACACAGTTCGTCAAGCTCCCGCCTCAATCACCCCCTCGATAGCTTCCTCTTCTTCGGATTCCTCCCGCACACTACTCCGGCCCTCCCCAGTCGCTTCCTCGCTATCCAGCTCCATCCTCGCTTCGTCTCGGTCGTGCTCGTTGGTCGATGGGGTCACCCCGTTCGCGGTCGTGACTTGCTGATCCGACAAGCTCCTCTGCTCCTTTGGTGTCAACATCTCGAATGGCCTCTCGTGTGGGACAAAGGCATATCCCTTCATCCCTTTCGAACGTCGGGATCCGTCTAGAACGACCATGGGTACCTGCGTGCCTCCGAGACTCGGATCGAGGTCCGAAGCCGAGGAGACGGTTTCACCATTCGTCGAGCTCTCGGTCACTTCGGGCCGAGCGTTTCGTGCCGACTTGCGCTCACCGGGGATGAAGGGTTTGCGTCGGATACTCATTTCGGCATAGTCGGTCGTTTCGTGACGTGTTCGTTTGGTTGGAGCTTCGTCAACCTATTGACATCAGTTGTGGTACCGGCCCGGACAACCTACATCAATATCGTCGTCATAGGTATAGTCGACCTTTCTTGTAGGTCGGCGCGTCCTTGTCGTCCGCTCTTCCGCCAACTGAGCCAGCTCAGCGGCAGCAGCGATCTTTCTTCGGGCCCTCTGTATCCTCTGCCGCCGCTGTCAGCGAGTGACTGAAGGATCAAGCCGACACCCACCCCTTCCTCCTTCTCCACCGCCGGCATGAGATCTGCTAATTTACCTGCTAACTTCTTCTCATCTTCAATTCCCTTGAGCAGCTTCCGATGAGCCACAGCTTCCGCCGCGGTCGGCTTGCCCTTTGATCCGGACCCTTTCAGCTTCGGCTTGCTCTGAGAGCCGTGACTGGTGATCTTGTAGAGCAGATCTTGCGTTTCCAGGCCGTTCGAAGTAATCGTCATCAGGGGACAAGGGCGCTTGTACGGATTGCCCGACTTGTATAACCGTCCCGAATCTAGGCATCAGCGGGATTCTGAGGGCGTACATACCGTCAAATTTCCATATGCGATTCTTATTGCGATCCTGGCCGAGGGGCTCGATGGTGATGTCGGAGTCGACAGGCGCATGCACTGTCTTGCTGCCGCGAGACTCGCCGACCTTGTTGGTACGATTTATGATCGATCGAATAGGGTCGGATAATGCGACTGCCGTCAGCACCGTCTGGAAAGCTAGACTCACGCTGCCAATCGACGAGCTGCCGGAGGAGTTTTGCTCGTTCCCGCCAATCAAGCTCGAAAAGCCCTCCACCCCGCTGCTCGATCTGCTTGATCGGGTTTCTCCCCGCTCTTTCGGCAAGCGGCTCGCCCGCATACCTCAATCGCCCTAGCTCATGCCGGTCCGTGCTCGGATTGCAGCATCCCGCTCGCACCTCCTCGTTAGGTGCCCAAGGTCGATCCCAAACGGTGAACTCGCTTGAATTGAGAAACGCATCGGAAATATAGTTGGAAAGGTGACTCTGGATATTGGTACAGCTGGGACCACACAGATCAGCAGGAGTGCCACATTCGTGGACGCGGGGAAACATACTCGAGGTTTCGCAGTCCCGGCTTGAGGTTGTATAGGAATCGAATCAAAGTACCTTCGAGCACATCATCGGGTCTGTTGGCAACTGGTTCCAGAAGGCTACGCTCGAGGCTATGACGTCGTAGTCAGCATGAGCGGCAAATATGGCACTTCTTGCACGGGTCGTAGAGGGTCGCTGAAGAAGGGAAAAGGTAATCGATTCACTCTTCGACGCACTCCAGCTTGCGTATCCTGTCCAGCTGACCAAACTTCACGATAAATGCCCAGACGTAGGCGACCTGCCAGCTGCATAGCACGCAATGAACCCTCGTCAGCTCCATTCAAGCGAGGTTGAAAGCCTTGATGGGAAAGCCAGGAGCAGAGACTAGGGGTATTGACTCACTCATCTTGCATCCTGTCCGCTTTCGGAGCCTCGTAGTGGTGCACCAAGAGATCCGCTTCATGTCGCTCCTTCGCTGCAGCGACCCGTCTTAGTTCATCATCCGGGTTCTCGATCACCTCGACAGGCTCGTCGGGCTCCGAGAACTCGTCATCGCCGTTTCGACCGCTGATACGATGGTTAGCACTCCCATTCGATTGCACGGAGAGCTTCATATGCGAGCCGTGACCGTTTACTGTCGTTGCGGAGTCGTGAACTTTGGCGGACATAGCTCAGCAAAGATGGCTTAAGCAGGTCTGCTGGGCGCTTCTTTCAGCAATTCACCTTGCTTCATAAAGGCCAACAAGACCCAGTAGCTGAGGAAGGAAGAAAGAAGGCCGACATGGACTCGAGTATCGATTGAAGTCTTACTATGATATGGTTTCCAACGTTAAAGACAATGATGTTCCAGTCGCGTGGATTTATGATACCCGAAGTCTACGGAATCAAATCCCCCCTCATACCAATTGGCGGCCTGCGCCGCTCGTCACGAGCTGTTCCAAATTCCGACGGAATACTGACTGTCTCTGGGTCAAATCATCACCCTCCTCTCACCCTCTCGAATGGATCACAGGTATTCTGCGTCCGCATGCCATAGAGACAAGCACTGGTCCGGCTAGAGCGGAAAATTGATGACCCACGCAGGCGTAATCTGCCCAACCCTTTTATGACGCGCTCCTTTTCCCGAAGCCTGACCGTATTCGCATCATGCCTCATCTGTATCCTCGCCCTCCTTCTCACGCTACCCCCTTCATCAAATCTGAGCTCCCTTCTGCTCGACCCATCAGAGCCTCGGAGGGCGATGATACTTACCGCTCATCCGGATGACGAAGCGATGTTCTTTTCACCCACGATTTTCTCATTGAGAGCTTCAGGCTGGGACATCCGGGGCTTTTGCCTATCAAACGGTAAGTAGTCTCGTCATTGCTCCGCCGAAGGCTAACCCCAGTCAGGGAATAGTTCCGGGCTAGGCGAGGCGCGGAGAAAGGAATTATTCTCGAGCTACGATATGCTGGGTGTTTCATCGGGAAATGTGGAGATTATGGATCATCCGTAATTATGTCACCCTTCTTTGGGCCACGAATGCTGACTCTCAGGGAGCAGTGAGCTCCAGGACTCGATGTCCGCCACTTGGGATCCCGATCTTATCGCTTCAGTTGTGAAGTCTCATCTCGTTAAACATCCCGCCTCACTCGTACCTCTACCCATCTCAGTGGCACTTTCTTATAACTGAGCGAAACATCTAGATCATCACCTTCGATCAAGATGGTATCACTCGCCATCGGAACCACCTCGCACTTCCAGCTGCCCTCTTCCTTTTGCCTCATTCCGCGTCTTCCCCAAAGGTGCTCGTGCTACGCTCGCCACCAGTCTACCAAAAGTTCACCGGACCCCTTTATCCCATCCTACATACCATCACTCATCGTATCTCTCCCTTCCTTTCCCCGATCGTTCCAGCCAGGCAAAAGGCTTCGGTCCTACCACTGGTGGTGATGATCTCGGGCCCGGCAGGATGGTGGACTGGGATCCAGGCTATGCTCCAGCACAGGACGCAGCTGGTCTGGTTCAGATGGCTTTACTTGGGCTTCTCGAAGTTGATGTGGATCAATGAGCTTGTAGTAATGGGGTGATGGAGGCGCATGCATCATCGGTTCTTTGCAAGAGTATTTCGCGAATGAGCGGTCCATCGTTGTCACTGCACATTCTCACAAGTAGGAACCAGCCTCGGAGAGGTAGAGCAGACCGCATGAGTGACAACTTCATCGACACCAGAGTCAAATCGATTGCATCACATGACGTCAAACATCTATGCCGGCTTCTTCCCCTTCCCACTAGCCATTCCCGTGTGATCATACCGGTTTGCACTGGACTGGTGTTTGTCATGACCACAATCGTGGGAATGGTGGTGATGCCGGTGTTTCCGTGGCTTCTGCGGTGGTCTGCGAGGAAGAAATAAGCCTGATTCACACCGACTCCCGTCTGAGGTCAAAACCCAAAAGATCACTCACCGGGCATTACCCTTCCCCGCTCCACCGTCCGACTCCGAGCTCTCCTCCACCTCCCCCTTGCCTCCCTCTACCTTCTCACGTCGGTCCATGCCTCCGTTCGCTCGTCTCTCGTCCTTCTCCGGATCCTTTCCGCCTTCCGAATCGGAAGAAGACTCGGAAGAAGACTCATCATACGCTTTCGGTCGATGATAGATACAGCAAACTAAATCAGACTCATCTGTCATGTCCGGTTTCAGGTGGAGACGAAACGGACTCTTGGATCTCTTCTTCCCCATGCCCTCATTATCGACCGTCTCCTCGCTCCACACGACCTTCTGTCGGCGATTCGGACCGCCGCGAAGACGGAGGACCCTAACGTTGGGTGGTCCGCCGCCATTGGAAGGGTCTGGGTTCGAGGGACCGGCTTCGGGTGTTGGGGTTGGGGTGATGGTCAGAGTGCGGGAACTGTATTCGGCGGGTAGTTGGCTAGGAGCTGATATTGACATGGTGGCGCTACCAGCAAGAGTTGTGGTAGATATCGAATAATGACAGACAAGAGGGAACGGAAATGGGCTGACGTGAGAGAAAATAAGTCGTGGATGTCCAGACGTTTTGACCCGTCTCTCGCGGTCCCAGGTGACTAGACTGATCCTGCTCTGTGCTTTGAAAACCAACGCTTATTTGGACCCAAGAGCTGGAATTTTGGGGTCGCCGCCCCAGAATCGCAGACGGAGATCGGTTGCACCTCCGAGGCCATATACCTGGTTCATAATACCCCCCCCCCCCACACGAGTTCTCGAAGAGGGATGTCCTCATGACCCTGGATGTCCCTCCGAGGGCTCGTCAGGCCATCTCGGCTGAACGCAGTCGTAGCTCTACACCGGTGTCGGCGTTTCCACGACTTCATCCGCGGTCCGACTCAGAATGGTGTGTCAAGGGCACACGCTCTCGAGCTGATAACTGTCGCAGGAACATACAAGGTTCCGCTTAGCTCGCAGAAGGTAGTCGGGGTCTATACATCACGAGGATCGCGACCGTAAGCTGACCTCAACGAAACACGCTGAGAATAAAGGTATCAAGAAGACGCGACTTCGATACATGGCCTTCAGATACCCGCCAAAGAGCTGCAAGACACCCTGCAGAAGCGTAACATCCCATGGGAACCTTCGAGTGGCGGTCCACTATTCCTAGCGAGCCAAGTCGCTTTCTTTGGTGTCTACGATGGGTAAGTCTGAAGCTCTTCGCTTTACCAATGCTGAGGGAGCAGTCATGGCGGGAAACAGGTATCGACGTATCTTCGAGACGCCCTCCATCGCATCGTCGAGTCGGTCGCGTCGGACAACATCGATTCGGTCGTGAACTGGACGATCGATACCCATGGCGGGTATTTCAAGCGGTGGCGAGGCGGAGGGCTCCAGAGATGGACACGGTGGTCGAACAAGAAGCCAGAAGACGGCAGCGGGATGACCCTGGAAGAGAGGTTGACACTAGCTTTCCTTCAGGTGGGTCAAGGTATGCTTCGGATCTGACAGTTCAGGCGGACAAGGAGGTTCTGACCGAAATCGAGTCGGCGCAAAGATCTGGCTCAACAGCCTCGGTACTGTTACTGCACTCGTTGGACGAGCCGGCGCAACCGTACTGGGCAGCGAAAAAGCTCAACATGACCGTAGGACATTGCGGGTGAGCCGATAGCATTCGCATGGATCTGACGACTAGGGACACTCGAGTATTGCTGTGCCCCAGGACCACGGGCTCGGTAGTCGCTCTTACCGAGAAACATCATGCGGAAGCCCGGGTCGAAGCGGCCCGACTGCGCCGGATGGGTGCTGGCCGGCTGGTTGCCGATTCATTTGGCGAGTCGAGGTGGATGGGCGCTATCGAGAATACCAGAGGGTGAGGGGTAGTCTCGGAACCTAGCTGATGTGTCGCAGATTCGGCGATGGCGAGTGGAAATCATCAGGCATTACCGCCGAGCCCGAGATCACCACACAGGTCCTTGATGGTGAGTCTGTTGCCCGACATTCCGCTAATCTTTAGGCTCTGATCAAGCCTACCTGATTCTGGTGACCGACGGCCTCACGTCTCTCATGTCCGATCAAGAAATAGTTGACCTCGCGCGAGGCGCCGACGACCCAACCCGCGCTGCCAAAGCCATCGTCCGCTTCGGCGAAGATCTAGGCGCTCAAGACAATTGTACTTGCATAGTCGTGCCGCTAGCTGGGTGGGGTAAAGTCGGAGGGAAGGATACGACGGAGGAGAGGAGGGAGTATAGGCGGAAGCAAGCGGGGATGCAGAATACGCGGATGCAGCGGATGTAGGGGGACTTATAGAAGGACTGTATACTTTTTGCACGCCAAACCGACTGTATGCCACGCGCGGTTGCGCCTCCACCCCCTTGATGTCCTCCAGAGCCTTTGAAGCATTTCTTCATTCAATCGCGTTGATCCCTCCGCACTTTTGATGCCTTCTTCGATGGACGAAGAGGCCTCCTTCGCGAATCTCCTCTCTCAGTCCGCCGCTCCCGCTCGTCCATCCTGGGAAGCCGCCCGTGCAACCGATGATCCCTGGGCCAACCCTTTCTCCGACACCTCTTCCACCAACCCCTTCGCCGCTCCTTTCCCCTCCGCTCCCACCTACCCGCAAACACCCAGCGAGGAAGTCAGCCCGTATGTCCAAAAGCTCGGGGAGGACGTAGATGCCGGAGTGGGCGTGCTACCTGATCCTCCCAGCATAATTGCTGCGAGGGAACAAGAGGAGTCCGGATTCGCTTCGCCTTACCAGACGCCTATACAACCCAAACCAGATCCATTCTCGTCCCCACCCACTCAAGATCCCGCCCTCGCTCCTTTCCGTCAGCCTGAGTCCGAACCGCCAACTCCAGCTCCACCTGCACAGCCGAGTCGGAAGCTACCATCAGAGTTGCTGGACGAAGATATCCTTGGCGCGTCAGATCCTTCGGTGTCGCTGAAGAAGGCGTTCGTCAAGTCGACACAGGCGCAGAGAACGGGTAGTACGGGGGCAGATGTGGGGAAATCGAAGGCTTATGTGTTCAAGCCGGACCGTCCGAATGCGAATACGAGCGCTTCGAAGGTGAAGGAGGAGGGGCAAGGAGGGGTCAGACGGGAGGTGGAGGAAAAGGAGAAGGTGGAGAAGGTGCACCCTGAAGTGGTGGAGCAGGAACACCCGCCAGTGGAGATTGTCGTGCAGCGTGAGGAGGCTGCTGTGGATGGGGATGGGGAGAGCGTGCTTGAAACTCAACCGGCAACGATGGATCAACCTCAATCTGTTGACCCCGCTCCGACACCTGTCGGAGAAAAGTCTGTAGAGGCGACTGAACCCGCCGAGGCCGCAAAGCCCTCTCATCTCGCCCCAGCCTCCATTCCCCTCCCGGATTCTGTCGTTGTCACACCCACTACCTCTGGTCCTGCTACTCCTGCTCTCCCTGCACCAGTCGCCATGCCCGCAACTCCCGCTTCTCCACCGTCTGCTATGCCCTTTGCCTCCAGAACCATCGACCGAGTAGCGGTACCCCCTCTCGATGCACCGGCCCCCACCGAAGACTATGGTTTCAAGTCCCTCTCCATAGGCGCGGCCAGCTCGTCCCTTCCTCCGCCACCCCCGTCAAAGTCGCCTGTTCAGCAGAATGGGAACGGGAATGGACTGCCCTCCGCGCAAATACCCGCAAATCCGCTATCATCGAAGCTTTCAGGTAGAGGGTGGGGTGTCGTAGATGACGAGGAAGTCGGGGGGCTATTCGGAAAAGGTGGACCGAGTGTGAGACCCGACCCATGGGGCGCAAACCATGCAGGAGGATGGGGAGAAACAGGGCTTCCACCGATGCCGTCAAGTGGACCATCGCAGATGGTGAGTCCGATGGGGCAGGATCATACTAATGTTGAGCCTCCTGCATCTGAGTCTACCTCGACCGCCCAATCGGAAGCGGACGATGACGATACCCCTCTCGCTCTCACCAACGGAAGCTCAAGCAAGCCCAAACCCACCACACCGCTCTTCCAGCTCTCGATCGGTGACCCGACTCGCGTGGGTGACCCCGTTCGCGGTTATACCGTCTACACCATCCGGACACGCACCACTTCCCTACATTACCGAAGAACCGAGTTCTCCGTGCTTCGACGGTTCTCCGACTTCCTCTGGCTCTTCGACGCACTCACCGCAAATAATCCTGGCGTCGTCGTCCCCCCCGTGCCCGATAAACATCCTTTTGGCCGGTTCCGAGACCAATTCATCGAGACCCGCCGACTAGCCCTGCAACGATGCCTCACGAGGGTCACCTCTCATCCCGTCCTCCAACTCGACCCCGATCTCCGACTATTCCTCGAAAGCGATGCCTTCGCTATTGAAGCGAAAAATCGACGTGCGGAGACCCCCCCTGACAAACAGGGATTGCTTGCCGGATGGACGGGCCCGAAGTATGTGGAGCAGGACGACTGGTTCGACTCGCGCAAGGTCTTCCTCGACAATCTCGAGTCTCAGCTCAAATCCCTGTCCAAATCCATCGAGACGGCGAGCAAGAACCGACTGGACATGGCAACTGGTATGGGCGACTTTGCAGATTCCATGACCGCGCTTGCCGAGTCTGACCTGGGCTCGGCGATGTGTGCGGCTCTTGCGCGGCTAGCGGACCTGGCTCGAATAGAGAAGGAGAGCAACGAGGAGCAGGCGAAGAGCGATGTGATTCACCTGCTTAATATGGCGGACGAGTATGTCCGCTTCATCGGCAGTGTACGCTTGGCATTCGCGTCACGGATCAAGGCGTATCAGAATTGGCAAAATTTGGAGAAGGAGGTGGTACGGCTTCGCTCGGTGCGAGAGAAGTCACGACAAGCTGGGAAACTGGGAGACCGAACCTCATCCAGTCTGACGGAAATCGGAGAGGTGAGTATCAAGCTTTTGTTTGCAAAGAAAAACTGATTAGGCCAGGCTGAACGTCGGAGCCGAGATTTATCAGTCGAGTTCGAAGCGGTCTCGAGACTGGTCAAGTCGGAATTTGGGCGATTCGAGCGAGAACGCGTGGACGAGTTCAAACGAGTATTGGAACGGTACCTGAACGATCAGATCGGTAAGCAGAAGGATCTGATCGGCACTTGGGAGGAGTATCACGGCGTGGTGCTCAAAATGGTGCAGAAGCCTCAAACGTAGTCTGTGCGCGGATGCATCGGGCCTGCGTCATGCTGCACTGCCACACGGACTCCGTTCTCGTCTCGCTGGCTGTTAGAGTACTACCAACCTGTCAGGAATTCGCGCCGCCGTATGGTCACTCGTAGCGTCAACCTAAACTCGTACGAGCCGCCACCGATCGCTCGAGAGATTTTTGGTATTAGCTTCCAGAAACGGCCGTGCCTTTTGTCAATAGCTTTTCTGGAACGGGACCATCCCACCTCTCTGCTCTTATTGTCTCTCGCTTTCTCGACCTCGGGCTTGGAGGCGAACACACGGCCCACGGAGTGATCCACGGGGCATATATTTCCTGGGATAATGTGTGTGATTATGAACAGCCTCGCGGTGATGATGGGATCTTGGGGTCAAATGGACGAGGCTTACGGTATAGAGTGGGTAACTTGTGCTACTGAACCTTTCCACAGCTCCCTAGGCTCCTTTACGCGAATCTATATCGGGAATCGCCGTGCTGGAATCCTTTAGCTAAGCCTCGACGTCATTTCTCCTTCGCGATCGGACTCGAGGACTTACGGCACGTCGATCTGCGGCAAGACAATAAATTCAATAGGTGAATTGAAGTGAAATGAATTCAACACAAACGCGATGGACGGCGCACCTACCACCACTGGCGAGTGTCTTCCTACCGTCGTCTGGACCTCGTTGAGCTTAAACAGGTTATACTAGTCGAGAGAAGATCATCATCGCCCATGGCGCTACCGGAGGGCTTTTAAGTGAGCTCTTCGCCACACTTCACGATCACACTGATAGGCGATCAAGCTATGGTCGTTTGGCCATTGCTAGCTGTGAGTGATACCCACAGTCAAGCAAGGATGAGGGATTGATCAGTCACAGGTGATTGGCCGATACCTGCGAAGCTACTATCCAAGGTGGGTCCGCATACACTGTAAGTCGACCCTCGGCATTCAGCGCTGATACCCTCAGACATCGTCGCTATCGGTCTCTCTGTCCCGTTGCTAGTCGTCACCTTTGCCCTCGGTCGCTACCACAGAGGTACGTCCCTCCATCTTCCCGGATACGTATGAGAATGCTAAGCACAGCATGCATAGGTAGTGATGACAACTGGACGACCTACCACTTCCGGGCGGCCATTGTTCTACTTCTCCTCGGCCTTCTCCAACCAATCTACGGGAGCGTCATCCACATATTCAGCACAAATGTACCATACACCGGTGCGAAGTCGATCCTCCGATACGGTCATCCTGTCATCGGGGTACGCTTCCTTCACTCAGTACTACCTTGATATACTGATCTCGAGGCGTTTTCAGATCCTCATGATCGCTCTCGGGTTCGCGCAGGTCAAGACCGGATTCGATTCCTGGGACAAACCAGGCGACATGGTCACACACGGTTCCCTCATAGCTTGGGGTGTTCTCTTCGCTCTCTGGAGTGTAGTCTACCTCGCCGGGCTCGCACTCATCCCTAGCCAGTGGAGCGCACAAAAGACCCTCGTCGGGGTTGGCAAGAAGGACGATTCATACGAGGTCGGGAATGGTACGCGCGGCAGCAATGCCGCGCTGACGAGCGGGGAGGCATGATCGATGCTCTAGAAGACAGTCGCAATCACTAGACCCAGCAGGCATACCAGGCATGAGCGATGGGATAGGACAACATAATGTAGAGGAGATGTACGTAGTCTATTCCTGCCAAGTCATGCCAGCGTATAGACCCCACATGACGTTCATGGTCACTTCCTCGGCATAAGGCTTCATGTTTCGGGAAGACAGTTTCTGGGTCGGGTCGAGCGTGTTGACCGCGGCCACTAATCCAGATCAGACACGCCAGCGGTAGGCAAGGAGGCTCACGAAAATCGTCTAAAGAAAAATTCAGCACCGCGACGTCGATCGATTCTTCATCGTCCAGGTCTGAGGGGAAGGGCGTGCAGACAAAGTCGCTAAGAGCTGGCATCAGTGGTGCTCCTCACTCTTCAATTCAGGAATCGCATACGGCTGTGCCCATGAATGCGGAACTGGGAGAGACGCGATCAGCTAAGACTGGACAATGTCAGCTTACCTGGTATATGCTCGATATCATCCCCTAGCCCTGGACAAGCATCCCGAGTGACATATCCGGGAGTCGGCGCATTCGGTATACTAGACCAGGCGACTTGCTCCTCGTAGACGCCTGCATCGACCCACTGGGTGTCCAGCCAATCTCCGTATATCCGCTCGACCCGATCATGCGGCGAGCCGGATCCTGTTTTGAACTTCGACGGACCGGCATGATTAAGCTGAACGGTAATATTCCTCGCGAGACCGGCTGGGAGGGGAACGTAGACGAAATGATTGTCGCTGCCATCGTGTGTCAGGCCGGTCTATGTCCGCGATAGCAGCTCACAAAGGTGACACAGTCAGCTCATCGTTTCGGTCGAAGCCACCTTGAAACTGCAAGGATCTCAGCTCGGTTCTTCCGGGACTCCACTCACCACATCGAAGCGGAGGGTTCCTGCCTGGGCAATGAAGATCGCTGGTCCATTTCTGCTCGGATCCCGTACAGTCATCGGGATCACCCGATGGGTCCATTCGGTCAATACCGATCGCGGGTGGCCGTACGCGTATCGCCCGAGGAAGAGATCCTGTGGCGCTAGACCGAGAGGTCGTGAGATACCCAGCTCGCATGCGAGGCGGAGGAGCGAGTCGGTGATATTCAAGCCGATCGGGGTGTCGAAGTCGTCCATGCGGTGGGCGTGAAACTGGTAAGTCCTGCGGTTGCCGTCAAGGTATCGACGGGAGACCGATAGCGGTTCGACTGAGTTGTCGGGTAGGGAGGAAGACGTGAAAGCGGTGGTTTCCATATACCGGCCTGGCACGATTGCGATGGACCGATCATCATATTGCGTGCAATCACGAACATGCGTGTGTCCACCAAAGACGAAGACTGGCACCCGTGGATGCCTTCGTCGAATCGTCTCAAAGACGGGCGCCCATTCCGAAGTCTCCCCTCGAGCAGGCATGTGACCGACGAGAACGAAGTAATCGGGTACGTCCTCAATCACTTCGAGGAACCAGGCTTCCACCGCCAAGTGAGCTGGCGAATGCACCGTGATGTTTTTGCCGTGTGCTTGGAAGTCGAAGATCACTCCGAGGGCGGTGACTTTCCGTCCGCGCTTCGTCGCGAACTTGGCGAACCTCTCGCCGATCGGCACCGACATCGCCCGTCCATCCTCATCCTCCACTGTGATATTCACATTCGACGTCACATACCTCCCCTTCCTACGCCAATCAGCCTCGTCCCCCGTCGTATGTGTTACCTACCACCTATCCCGATGGTGGTATATCTCCTTTGCAGTGCTGTAATCGTACAGTTCGTGATTACCAATCGCGAGAACATCGTACGCCAGCCTCGAGAAGATCTCGTCGGATTTCGCTGCGGAAGCTGAAGAGCTCGAAACAAGGCCGGAACCATCGTGATGGTCGCCAGCGTCCCTGCGATATGGTCAGGGCAGAACAAAGGAGCGAGTGGGATGCCTTTACACTAGGAGGAGGTCGACGCCTTTCTCGTCGGCAATGGCGCGGAGATGGGTTGAGAAGCTCGCAAAGTCGCCAAAGTCTCCTGAGTAGTTCTGATGCCGAGACCCCGTGAGTCTCAAACGCCAATAATAGCTTGGAACCGTACGGGCTCTGGCCATGTTGCCTTTCTCTCTGATCAGCTACAGTTCAAGCTGGACGAAAATCGTAAGCGCACGTGTTGATGTCCGAGCAGCCAGCCTGTATATAGATGAGCATTAGACGAGACAATTTGGGCGAGCATCACGACACACCATGCGTATCAGACGTGCTGAGGAAGTTGACATCCTTCCATTCGAGAGGTCGAGTTGGCCATGGCAAGTCGAAGTACTGGGCATGCGGCTGCTGAGCTCGAGCGACGAGCGCAAGGACACTCAAGACCATCGCAGACATCATCGTATGACCCGTGAAGGATTGTCACTTTCGCCTATAGTAATCAACGACGCTGGAAAAAATCCGGATCCGGGTAAGACCAAAGCCGTTCCCTTACGATTGACCAGAGAATTGAAGTCCCACATTTGTCGAGCCTCAACCGCGCCATCATGTCGCTACAAGACCGCCTGGCTTCGCAAGATGGCTTTCAGCTGCTCACGACTGGCGCCTCCCTCTCCCTGGTCACGGCGACCTCCATGAATGGATCAGGATACAATTTTCCTCTAATGGTATATGATCCCTTTGACAGCCTTCTCAGAGCTCATCAACGTCGCGTCTAGCTCTTCGGAATCGTCGGTCACGAGATGCGGTCTTCGTACCAGCCATTCCGCCAGGTAGGTCACCCTGCTTGAGCTGGTAGTACCCGCGGTTGATGGAAAAGCAGTTCCTCATCCTCATCCTCTTCACCGCCGTCTTCGACATCTACACCCTCATCACCCACCCACTATCCGGCTTTGTGAAGCTCGTCACCCTCCTCCTCGCGCTGCTCAAGCTACCCATCTTCTTCACATGTCTGGCGCAGCTAAGGGAGCGGGGCGGGGACCTCTTTTGGGGACAGGCTAGCGCGGGTTTCCATGGACTCGGTATGCCCAGAGGCGGTCAGGCCAGTGAGTGGACACGAAACTTCGGTATGAAAGCTGATAATGGTAGATTGGAGCATGCCGGGTAATTTCACACCTGGTCAACCACCGCCAGCTGCACCGCCTCCGCCTGGGTCCTTCCCATCAACCGGAGGATTCAGGCTCGGCACAGAGGACGAAAACGAGCAGGATGATCAACCACCGCCTCCACCCCCTGCAGGCAGAGGCGGGTATCAGACAATAGGGTGAAGTCAACGCCATGCGAGGTGGGATGTATCATACAATGCAAAGAATGAGGGCTATATGCCTCTACTCCGCTCCATCGCGCCGTTGACGTCAACCACCTCCCGCATCGGTCGTTCCCCTCCCATAAACTCGGTGACGTCCAGGCTCTCGTCGGTACCTTGTAGAATCTCTAGGGCAAGGTTGTGCGAGCCGCCGAGAGGTAGAGAAGAGGATGTGGAGGCGAGGAGGAGAGGGTTGTGTAGTGACTATACGAAGAACAGATTGCATCAGCTGCGGCCTCACCGCCTGAGACAGGGCACTGGGACGCACCTCATTCACAATCTTCAGCTCCATTGCTTGCCTCAGAGGCACGCTCAAGCCAAAGGTGTTTCGTTGCAGGGTCTGTTGAAGCTGATTTTGCGTTGTCGCCCACTGAAGATCGTATCAGTCCCGCAGGTTCCATCATCGGGCTTCAACCCGATGCTGGGACGGTTCCGACTCACCTTCTCCAATCGCGCTTGCAAGGGGCTCACATTCCCGACAGCGACTGCCTGAGCTGCCAAAGTGAGGCCATGGCGGAAGGCGTCGTGGGTTCCGATCACTGGGTGAGCTGTCGCCTGCGGAGAAGTCAGCGAAGTCGTGATTTGCGCCGCATACCTTTGTGGAGATGACATGCTCCTCGCTAGACTCAGGGGCTGCCGGAGGAACGACTCGGTATGACTAGGAACAGACCGGATCAGCTCTAGCTAGAAGTTCTTAACGTTCGGCACTTACCATATTGTTCACTTTGACATCCAAGCAGAAGCTCAAATCAGATTTGTGTAAGAAAACAACGCGCGGCGATCCGCCTCTTTCTCGGTGTTTCGGCCTTATTGACTCATCGCAGCCCAACCCCCCTCAATGTCACTGCAGCCCCCAAAGCAATGCATAAACCTCATCCTTCTCCTATCACGATATTCTGTCCCCTTCCCCTTCTCCTCAGTCCCGATCAGGTGAGTCATCTCTCTCGGCGATTCAGGTGAGGAGGGAGAAAAGGAAAAGGTGATGGAGGAAAGGGGGTGACTGAATTGGGTGACACGTTGCTGACACACACAACCCCTTTTTCCGTATCGCACCTTTCACATACCGATCCGTCCCCCTTTCACATCGCTGTCTCGCCCATCCCTCCTTTCTCATCCGACCTTGTCCCCTCATCGACTCCACACCATCGGACATACCTAATATAATTCGTCGTACCGGATCACACCGATCGATACATTCCGGCCACATCAGAGTGAAACACCGGGATCCGTCTTTCATCTGTCGACTCCGCCGTCGATACCTAGCCCGGAGTGAGGAAGAGACGTAGAGCAGTCTTTCAGGTTAGTCGGGCTTCTCGATTTTGGCTTGTGATGATGGGTGCCGTGTTGTGCGCTTCTCCGCGACTCGTCAACCTGACCCTGTCGTGTGTGTGTACGCACGATCGAATTTGCAGCTTCGCATCGGTTTGCATCGAGAACTTCCGCTGATCTTGCCTCTTTCCCTCGAACTTCCACTTCTATACTCGATACAACTCGACTCCTTTCACGTCGCTCCACCTGCTCTACCATCTTCCCCAACTCTCCCAACAACCCCAAAACTTCTCACTCCAACGCGCATCCTTTGTCCACCACGCACGCTCTGTCACGGGCGACTGTGCTGCTGATCACTCGCACCGATGACAACTCATTCGACCGTTACCGTGTACTCCTTCACCACGTAACCCGAAATTTACACATTTGCGACTGCCTGGAACGCATTCTTCAATCGCTCTTCGGCAATCATCGCTACGTCTTCCATCAACACAACCAACATCTCTCTCAAATTGTCGCTCTGGTGCTCATCGCCAACTCCGTCTCAAACCTACCCCAACCAACAACCATGGCATACGGTGTGCCTGCTCCTGGCGGCAGAATGACTTCCATGGACCTTCGAGTCGGCGGGAAGTACAGGATCGGGAAGAAGATCGGCAGCGGGTCGTTCGGTAAGTAGCGGACGCAGGCTGCACCAAGCCTTAGCATCTGTGCTGACAGAATTTAGGTGACATCTACCTTGGCGTCAATATCGTTTCGGGTGAAGAGGTCGGAATCAAGCTGGAATCAGTCAAGGCGAAGCATCCTCAGCTCGAGTATGAGTCGAAAGTGTACAAGTCGTTGGCAGGTGGCGTTGGAGTACCATTTGTGAGATGGTACGGGACTGAGTGCGATTACAACGCGATGGTAATGGACTTACTGTGAGTAAAGTCCCACGCCTTATGGACCGTATGCTGACATTCGCTCAGCGGACCGTCACTCGAGGACCTCTTCAACTTCTGCAACCGGAAGTTCAGTCTGAAGACCGTGCTTCTTCTCGGCGACCAGCTCATCTCCCGTGTCGAGTATGTTCACTCGCGCAACTTCATCCACCGCGACATTAAGCCCGACAACTTCCTCATGGGCATCGGCAAACGGGGCAACCAGGTGAATGTCATCGACTTTGGTCTCGCCAAGAAATATCGCGACCCGAAGACGCACTTGCACATTCCATACAGGGAGAACAAAAATCTCACTGGGACGGCTCGATACACCTCCATCAACACCCACTTGGGCGTTGAGCAGTCCCGTCGTGATGACCTCGAGTCCCTTGGCTACGTCCTCATGGTGAGTTTCTCTTTCTATGCTTTACGACTTGAACTCACAATTCGTTGTAGTACTTCCTCCGCGGCTCGCTTCCTTGGCAAGGTCTCAAGGCGGCGACCAAGAAGCAGAAGTATGACCGCATCATGGAGAAGAGTACGTGCGGTAGGCTTTCTGGCATCCCGCTGACTACCCTACAGAGATGACCACCGCGACTGAGGTCCTCGTCCGTGCCTTCCCGAACGAGTTTGCTATCTACCTCAACTACTGCCGCTCCCTCCGCTTCGACGACAAGCCTGACTACTCGTACCTCCGCAAGCTCTTCCGTGACCTCTTCATCCGCGAAGGCTTCCAGTACGATTATGTCTTTGACTGGTCCATTCAGCCAGGAGCGAAGCCGATCGATAACGATAACGCGGCGCTGGCTGGCCAATCGTCAGGTCAGATGCAGGCGATGCAGCAGGCCAAGAGACGGGTGATGCCCGACGAGGCGGCGGTAGCGGCTGGGCAGGCGATGGAGACTCAGCGTCAGCTACGGAGCCAGACAAGGAACAACACGAGGGAGCAGCAGTGGTAACCAATCTGAAGACGAGAAACAAGGGGAAGCCGCAGAGTGAGGACGATCGTTCGGCTCGTCAGGTCTGGTCGACGTTTGCGCCGCGGCTACTTAGCATGAGCGCACCGACCTGTACTTTCACGACCTCGACGATTTTGACATCACTTCCATAATCACCCTTACCAATTCCACATTTTTGCGATACCTCGGAGCTAAACTCCCCTCAACCACATCGGTTTCTCTTCTCGGCGCGACACATGTATCCGGTCTCCCTCCCATCATTCAGCTCTTCGCGCATGCTTTTTTGGCGCTTATACCCCGGCAACATCGCACACCAACGTCAATTCCGCGGCACCATCGGCAATTTGGTCGCCGCTCCGCAAGCTACGTTGTATCCATATGTCCCCCTCCACTCCAGCCCACAATCCATCCCCTGCAGCCCACAATCCTTCGACTCGGCCATCTATACCCACTCTCCGATCTCGACGTCACATCATGCCGCTCCGAAGTCCCCGTATGCTCCCCTCGCCCAAATTTGCGAGCTTGGGCGCGGGAGGGCACCACGGTCCACGATGAAGGAGAAGTGGGAAGTGGAAGTGTGATCGATCGTGGAACTCGCTCATGTCATGGGATCGTCTATGCAATCTTTCAGCTGTACTGCGCTGCATATCTGACTTTGTTCGCTGGCTTTGAGTGTCGATCAGTCCCAGCCGTTGTGACATGAGTGGATATGTACAGATTCAGCTGGACTGCCCTGATTCAGGTCAGTACGTTGCCTCAGAGCAATGTGGCTGTCCGAAGATACAACGCCATATACGAAACCGACGAAGACCTCTGGGGCGACATCCCTTGTAGTCGCTTTCCGCTGACCTGTTGAGCGTTTTGCCGGTCGAGGCATCTACTTGGTGGAGGAACCGTAGACTTGCAGAGGGGATAGAGACGATTCATCGCGCTCCTATAATCTTCAACATTCTCTCCGCCCTCGCTCTCCGTATCTCTACCTTCTCCAGATCCGTCTTCGCATGTAGTCCTTCCACCTCTACTTGCCCAATTTCCTCCGCATTCGCAACTGCTTCCCCGTCTGTGGCAGCAGGTGTATCTGTCGGGGCGGTTTCGGAAGCAGAATGCTGCTCGGTCCTAGCGTGTTTCTTAGCAGTCTCAATCAATCCCTACTCCCTCATCAGCCAAGTGTGTCGAAGCGTGAGAACACACTCACAGATCGCGCTCCGCCTTCTACAGTCTTGAGATATCCCATTACTATCTCCGCGTACTCCTCCGGGACCTTCTCCAGAATCAGCATTTCTAGAAAAGGGTTTGATATTAAGCTACCTCCTCGTTCCAGATATGTCGCATGAGCCAACCCTGCCGAGCTTTGCTGAACTTCCATCCCTCGCATGGTCCTACGGCTGAACTCTGTAGGTGCGAGGTGGCATGTTGATGGACGTATTGGAGAGCTGTCAAACACCGTTATCAGCGTCGAACTTATATGGGAGCAGAGGATGGACCTTTCTTGGCCTGGTCCGAGAGCTCGGGATCCGCAAGGATGTCTTCGAGAGAATTTGACGGCGCCACATCATCGCCGTTGCAATCGACGTCGCTCTTGATCTTCTTGCTCTTCTTCGGCTTTTTGGCCGGATCTACTTGATCACCGTGGGCTGCCTCGACGACGTTCTTGCACGAAGAAGCGCCGTTTGCCGAAGTCTCGGGCTCGTCATACCTCTTTCGTTTCTCCTTCTTCACCTTCTTCGAAGGCTTCTCGACTTCATTCCCCTCTATCCCGTCGCCAAGGGTGGGTGCTAGGGCGCCATTCGATGTTACTTTCCCCAACCCATCTATCCTCGACTTCTCCTTCTTCGCCTTCTTGTGCTTCTTCCCATCCCCATTTCCGACGCCGTTGGCGGATACATTACCGTCTTCCCCTTCTGCCTCCGTACCAGCAATCCTCGTCTTCCCCTTCTTGTCCTTCTTGCGATCCTCTGCTTCCCTCAGCCCGTCAACGGAGACCAAAGGCGCATCTCCGTTCTCCTCCTTGCTCTTCCGTTTCTTGGACTTCTTCACCTGCTCCTGCTTCACCACCTTTTCGGTATCCAGCTGTTCCCCATTTATTGTCCCGACAGCGCTTGCATCCGAATTCACCGCTCCAGGCTCGACGATTTTCCGCTTCGACTTGGATTTCTTAGCGGGAATCTGTTCGGTTTTAGGACTCGCTTCGAGAGCTTGAGCAAGGGCCCGCTCGGCTGCAGCGCTCGAGGGTTCCGGTATTGGATGTTCCGGTATTGGATGCGTGGGATCGGCTTCCACTGCCTGACGTGGACATTAGTACATGTAGCTAGGACAAGAGGGAGAGGTACCAGCTTCTTTGCCTTCTTCCTGGCTCTTCGCTCCTCCTTGGTCTCGCCAGTAGCCGTTGCTAGCTTATTCTCTCCAGACGAAGCGACACCTGACTTCAGGTCACGTCTCGCGTCGTCAGAGCTCCCGGATTCCATCTTGACGCCTGCCATCCCGCAGACCAATTGTGAAATTGTGAGTGAAAATACGATTTCGAGAAGGAAGCCGTGGAGAATTTGGGCCGTGACTTCTGACGATTAGGAAGACTTGTCGACTTTTGGCAGTAGCGCTGAAACGGATTAGACTTCTGGGTTATGTGAGTCCACCATCGATTCACGGTCTGATGGCCGAAGCTTGTTGTGCTTGCTCATCACCAATAATCACATCTCTCGGCTACGTTTCCTTTGTTTCCCAAATCCAACTTCGATCGCATCTCCTCTAGACACGAATCTTCCTCAAGTCCTTCTCGACCGCCATAGAATCCCCCTCTCCTCGCTGTCGCAACCCTACGCGCTCGGCCCATCATGGGCCTCTCCCTCTCCCGGATCTTTCAGTCCTTGACATCCCTCGCGTATTGGGGGAAAGACAAGGAGGTGAGAATATTGATGGTCGGTCTCGACTCGGCGGGGAAGACGACGATATTGTATCGATTACAAGTGGGTCTGACACCACGCAATCCCGTGCACAAATTGACCTCCAACTAGATTGGCGAGGTCGTGTCCACCATACCCAGTACGCGATCTTGGTACACCGCTCTACATGCGGACAGCTGAACGAGGGTGTAGCAATCGGATTCAATGTCGAGACTGTGTCGTATAAGAACATCAACTTCCAAGTCTGGGACCTAGGCGGACAATCCTCAATCCGACCTTACTGGCGATGTTACTACGCCAACACCCAGGTCCGCTCCTCCTCCCACTACGCTCCCTTTGCCCGCTCATGACGGCGTGACAGGCCATCATCTACGTCATCGATTCCTCCGACTCCGCCCGACTCGCCACCTCCCGCTCCGAGCTACTCACCATGTTATCCGAAGACGAGCTGAAGTCGGTGCCCGTGCTAGTATTTGCAAACAAGCAGGATGTGGATGGAGCCTCGAGTCCGGCGGACATTAGTGATAAGCTTGGATTGGCCGGACAAGAGAAGGGCAGGGAATGGAGTGTTAGGGGGAGTTGTGCGACGAAGGGAGAGGGGTTAGAAGAGGGGTTGGATTGGTGAGTCCGGGATCACTCCACGACTAGCAGCTTCGCAAGCCGTGGTTTCTGCAATGGTGTCGCGACATGGACTGACGATGTACAGGCTGGTCAATACAATACAGAAATGAGGTATAGATCGTTTGGCAAGAGGCATCATCCTCGGCATGTACCATCATTGTTCTTGGCTTCGCCCCTTCCAGAACCAGAGAAGCGATCAAGCGACGCGACTTTTGTCCGCCGCAACACGACCGTATTCTCTAATCGATATTTGAGATTCCCTTGGCTCGCGAAAGCGATGTGACACATGCATGCTGACGATATAGTTCGAACATGGAGCGATGTAACGATGATGCTCTTATCGCCTCTCCTCCCAACCACCACGACCTCCCCTACCCCACCCTCTCCCCCTATATCCACCTCGTCCCCTACCTTCCCCGCCGCCTCCTTCGAATCCACCACTGTCCGATATGCCTCCACCGGACGCCGGTCCCAAGCCATCTCCTCCTCCGCCTGGCACCTCGCCCGTCGCGAGATACTGCATCAATTCAATCTGATTCGGTTCACGACCCGTCGAGCCGTGGAAAGCTAGCGCCAGTGCTGCCCAGCACGTCGGATCACCAGGATGGAACGTCGAGACATCGAAAGTCGCCAGTGTGGGCCGGCCAGGATCTGGGTGTGCCAGGAAGCCGGGCCGAGGCGAAGGATTCAAGGTTGAGTCCGGCATTGGAGGAAAGGAAGTTTGGACGACTGGCGGCGGAATCGATGGGAATTGCTGGTCGTGAGAGGGTGCGGCATTTTGAGGCGGAGCAGGTTTTTCCTCATCCGAGTCATCCAATGCCATATCCTCCTCGCCGCCTCCCTCTTCGGGCATCACATCCACCTCTTGTGGTGGCGGCCGATCCCGCCCAAACTCGTCTTTCCCAGGCTGGACCGGCATCGACGCTCGCCCAGATGTTATCGGCAAAGGCGGGGAGTGCCTCTCGATTGCCGGTGGACCGCCATAACTTCGCTCTTCGGAAGGTGGACCTCGAGCTTGATATCCTCCTCGACCACGCCACCCTCGTCCGCCGCGATCTTCCCTCCCTCTTCCTCGTCCTCGCTCTCCACGACCTCCACCCATGGCTTCCGCACGATTCTCGTCTCGCCTCGGATAGCCAGTATCCCTGATCGGACTCCTCGACCGCTCACGCCCTCGGCTGTCCCGGTAATCAAAGTCCCGTCCAAAGTCCCGACTTCCCCGACTATCTCTCCTCGGACGATCACCAGACCATCCTCGAGGAGGTGGCCCGCGGTCATCATATTCGAGGTCCCGTCCATCCCGACTCCCTCGTCGAGGAGGTGTTCTTGACCCATACTCAGCTCGGCGAGGAGGGGCATCATGATTTCCTGGTCCAGGATAGGAAGCTCTCTGTGGAAATGGTTCGCGGTACTGATTCGGTCCGGTGGAATCGTACGGTGCGGTCACGAACGATCCGGAGGGTTGAGGTTGTCCTGGTTGAGCAAGCGTAGCGATGCGAGCAAGTTCCGCAAGCTGGGCAGGGTTAAGCGCGAGCGGTGGAGGCGCAGATTGGCCCGGAACACCTATCGGTGCTGGTTTCGAGACGTTTGCAAGGATGCTCGCTATGTCGATACCTCCCGCTTTGGCAGGTTGAGGCGCCGCCAACGGAAGATTAATTGAGGGTCTAAGCCGGAGATCAGCTGACGTAATGCCATTTTTCATTTCTCATTACGCGCCAAACCTTCAACTCACGGTACGTTCCCGTTTGGTCGTCTTGGATCCACTGGTTTCTGAGGCGTCGATGAGGGTGTCTGCACAGCTACACCGAGGAGTGCGAGAATTTCAGGCGGTAAGGTGCCTGGAGCCGGTGGTGGGGCCGCCGGTGATCGGGAGGGTCCGGCTTGTGTTTGATCTGTATGTGTGGACGGTGGGAGGGAGGGTAGTTTTTGATTCCATGTACGGTCGTGGCGGGGGGACGGAGGGAAAGCAGGGAAAGAGCCATATCTCAGTTACGCTCGCTTTTAGGGATGATGCAATGAAATCTCGGACCAAATCAACCAAATCAAGTATGCCCCTCTGATGCGAACTTCCAGCTTCCGACACTCAACCCCAACACGCCCCCAAGCTTCCTCCTGACCACGACGATGGCCGTGGTCCGGAGCTGGGGACCAGTGCAGGGCAGGCAGTATCGAAAGTTCTGAAGAGACGCAGGCGCATGAGATGCATGCAGATCGCCGAGGGGTCTACAAGCGCCAAATCTAGTTTGCGGATGTCGAGGGTATCTGATTGTTAGTAGAGAGGTATTCCGGTTGTCAGAATCGATTCGGCGTTTGCTGTGTTGTGAATCAAAGCGCAATCCCGAAACGAAACACAGCCAACCAAGGAGACGGTGCCGATAATTGACACGGCCATTCACCTTGACCATTTCCGGTTGCGTATCCTCCTAATGCAGTCCTGCTGTACTCCGCCGGCGGTAATGCTGGAGACATGATAGGTGGGGGCGGCTCGTAGTCTGGCGACCTGACATTTGCGGACAGCCTTTCGAGGCAAGCTGGTGGAAAGGTTCCGGCTTTCGTCCAGATCTCGACGATTTTGCGGACCTTGTCCTACAAGATCAGGTCCATCAGCTTCCTCCGCCAGTAACTCCCAGGGCGCCCGGCAAATCGACGCAAAAGAGCAGATTCGGCCAGCTCACCTTTCCTTCGACCCACACCCCACCCTTCCCATCATCCACCATCCCTGTCACCCAACTACCGACAACCGCTTCCAGCTTCTTCAACATGCCCATCCCGACCCCGCCTGCTTTCTGCGTCGCTCGAGCAATCGCATCGAAGACGTAGAGGCTTGATATCCGAGATTGTGAGGTGGGAGGTAGCGAGTTGTTGAGGCGGAGAAACGACGAAACTAGTTTTGAGTCTTGGGAGAAGAGGCGTTGGGATTGGTCTGTTAGCTCTTTGACTTTTGAACCGGAAAGGCGAGGCGCGAGGATGGTGGTCTCGAGGAGGATGAGGAAGGTCTAGTATGGAGTCATATATCAGCTTCCTGGTGTATTTCGCCAGTTCGAGCTAGGCGAGAGGCTGCCAGGGTCCGGACCTCTAGTGATAGTTGAGGAAAGGTGGGAAACGGGACAACGCACCTGAGGCTCAGCCATGTCGAATCGTACAAGGCAGCTGCGCTCTTGTGATGCTGCCGAGATTTGGGTTGAGTGCGATAGATCAACGGTGACTGGTCGCCCAGTCAGGTCAGTAAGCGCCCTTCAAGAAGTATTCAGAAGAGAAAGTCAAGAGTCTCCGCGGCTTTTAGCGGGATTCACCAATATCGACACGTGTGGCCTTTCTGTCTCCCATGTCCTACTGCGAAAAACGTATGACGTACTGCGGAAAGGCGTTCCGGTTGACTTTTAGAGCCCCTTTCAATTTCGTTTCGCACTCCACCACCCATACAAGAATCAGCTAATCATGACTGTGAGTCTCGCCCCGGTTCCCAAGCTGTGCATAGCGAAGCTGACTTTGTCGTCTCCCCACCCAGCTTTACTACACTCGTCAGTTCCGCAACGGACTTCAACTTCGATGGAGACGCGCTCATCTTGTCTCGTTTCTTCAGTCTGCTTCGGTCTCCTCATGTCGGAGCTTTCGCTTTTCAGCGCCATCGTGTGCCCCATGCCGTTCTCACTGCGGAAACGGTAGGTTCATTACAGCTCTCCAATTCCTCTCGTTCTCTGGACGCTGATCCGGGGAGCAGGATGATGCACTTCCTCAGCGAGAATCCTGTGGTACGGCTTGCAGATATCCTTTTTTTTACGTGCTTATTGTTGACTTTGCACAACAGGTTGCGAAGATCCAATATGGAGTGAGTGCCCCAATATCGCTTCGCCTGAGGCAGAGCTGAAGGTTTCGCCTCTTCTAGTTGAAGATCACGTTCATGTGGCTATCTCCTGTAGGATTCGAGCGCTCCTACTTACTCCTTATGCTTTGTTAGCTTCGTGGCGGTCTTATTTGTGGACGCGCTTCAGCGGATGGTCCGGATTGCTCAGGAAGGTTCGTTCATCGTCATTACCTTGGAGAAAGAAGCTGATGCCTCCTTCAGGCGCGTCTGCCAAGTCGAAGCAGGAGATGGCGGATGTGAGGACCGAGACCAACTAGTGCGCTCAGTCAAACGGCTACATTGTTCTCGAGCTGATGACATTGCAGCGCCGCTCGACGCTTCTATGCTCAGCGCAATCGTTCGTTTGATTTCTGCTCGTCCACTGACTCCTCCTAGTCTACCTCACCGGTGCCACCCTCTTCCTCTCCCTCATCCTCGCCCGTGTCTTCTACATCATCCTCGATTTCATCAATGTGCAAGAAAAGTACTCAGCTCTGCAACAGAGGACCGCGAAGCAGAGCGGGGCGAACGGGGAGAGTGAGGAGTTAAGGCAGAGGATCTCGGAGCTCGAGACGGAACTGAAGACCAGTCAGTCGAAAGACAGGGACTTCGGTGAGTCACTATCCCACGCCCGGATATTTGCGTCCGGTGGCTACAGACGGAAGGCTGATACAGGTTTACAGACAACTTGAAGAAGCAGGCCTCTCAGCAAAACGCGGAGTACAATCGGCTCGCTGACGCTCATAACAAGTCGGTGAGTCCGCATGTGCCATATATCGCGTCGCGATGCCGGGCGTTCTCATGTTGGACTGACTGTCTTTCAGACTGGCGCTGTGTCCAACAAGAAGGCCGACTAGACTCTGGTGCTCGTGTCGCAGAGAGGAGGTTCGTTGGTGGAGAAGCGACATGCTGCACGAGGGACTCGACGGACGATAAGAGATCGCTGAGACATGGAACAGCAACCAAACATAACGAGCACTTATGAACGCCGTTAGCGGTCTAGCCGTAGACGAATATTGGGTAGTTGGCGCCTGATTTTGTTTCCGTCGCCGCCAAGAAGACAGAACACGTGGCAAATATAGTTGCTCGCCGGGAAAGAGAAGGTTGACGTCCCGTCAATAGGGCTATCTCTCCTTGTTTACTATTGTCCTTCCAATCGACCCGATGGGTTCACCAAGAATCCCCGCGAGAGAGGTCGTTTCTTGAGCCAAGCCATCAGCGCGTCCATCAATCTCGGTTCAGCTGATGAACCCAACAACCTTATCATGCGGCCCGAACTTGACAGTCTGTCTGTTCACCCAAACCTTCTTAGCCCCAATTGAAAACTCCGCGCCGTGGGGTCGTCAACATACTGTGCGATCTAATACCTCTTTGGGGGACTCGTTCGACGGCATCAAATGAAGGCGAATCAGCAAGATGTTCAAGGCGGACCTTCACCTCGAATCGCCGAAACTTCTGTCCAGCGATTATCCTACCCTCATTTCGATGAAACAGATTATTCAGACGACGATATCACCTCCGTCTACCCTATCGCTTTCCGTAGAGATCCGGTTCCGAGATTGGGGGAGGACGACGTCTCTCCCAAATCTATCGCTGCGCCCTCGTTACGCCGTCTGACGGTCCCAGACGTCGATACGATTCCTGATATCGACGATGGATGGTATGAGTCTAGGTCGGTCGCGGCTTCCTCCCGCCGACCGAGCTTGTCCAGTCTAGACGATGTAGTGCAGGAAGATCATCATCAACTCGCCCCATCCAATACCCACCATGTCCCCGACGAGGAATACTCGCCGGTGACAGTACCTGGGGATGCTTACCCGTTGCCCCGCATGCCTTCCAGTACGGATCCGAAACCCTCACCTTCGCTGGACATCCCCGACCGCCCGACGCTCCGCACCGCAAGCTCAAGCGATCCACTATTAGGCGACGTATCCGGGGACTCCGGTGACAATACACCCATCACCACCGTCGACCGCGATCCATTCCGGAATGCATCGATCCGCGCAAACCTCGAGTCTCCCATTCCCTCACCATTATGCTCTGTCTCCGATCCCGGCCCCCTTCCACCCAAAATCCACATCAATTCCATCCCGAACTCCCCTGCGTCCGTTGATATCCCCTCCTTCGCACCAGCCCAACCATTGACCATCAGCGATATGCACCGCCGCCGATCCTCCCTCGCAGCGATGTCGAGTCCAGCTACCAACATTCGACTGAGTAGCCCCGCTCAGAGTGTGCACTCATTCGGTGTGGCCAGCGGGGCCCAGAGCAAATCGACCATTACGCAACGGAGAGCACAGCGGATGAAGGCGGGGAAGAACGGGAAGAAGGACGAGGACGGCAAGGATGGGAAGCCGACGCAGGCGCAGGTGAACAGGAAGCCATTCGAGAGTACGCGGTTGAAGGGAGAGATCTACAAGCCATGGTTGGAGAAGAAGGATCCTGCGCAGAGGTGGGCGCGATACATCACGCTGGTGAGTATCGTTCTTGGCTTCGTCATCTGTGGTATCCGTGAGTAACCGTTATTCCCGCTGGGCGGTATAGCTCATACACGTAGTCTGCTGGGATGGATACGCCTCGGTGCCCAACCTTGGAAAGACGTGGGTAGCCCATCTCGACGTTGTACGCTTCTCTGATCCGTATCTTATAGGTGTTTGTTGCTGCACGACGACTTCTCCAATGGCTTCAATACGGACGTCTGGACACGCGAAGTCCGCCTCGACGGCTACGGTAACGGCGAATTCGAGTGGACCACGAACTCCGAGAACAACTCCTTCGTCAAGGACGGTACACTCTACCTAGTACCTACCCTGAGTTCCGACGTCCTCCGTGCAGAAGCGATCTTCAACGGTTACACACTCAACCTGACAGCAGACGGTACCTGCACGAGCGAAAACTTCACCGAATGCGTCGCGGTCTCCAACTCGTCCAGGCTGCAGGTCATCAACCCGGTTCAATCCGCTCGATTGACGACCAAGCACAGCGTCAATATTCGATATGGCAAGGTCGAGGTGAAGGCCCGACGGGTGACTGGTTGTGGCCAGGGATCTTTTTGTTACCGGTCAACGAGACGTATGGCGCTTGGCCGAGAAGTGGGGAGATCGATATGCTGGAAGCGAGGGGGAATAACGCGTCTTACCCGAATCGAGGTGTCGATTATGCCCAATCATCCCTCCACTGGGGTGAGTCGCCGCGAACACCGAGCTGGAGAGTCTCGCTGACCGTCCAACCACAGGTCCCACTGTCAACCTTGACCGGCTATACCTGACGTGGGGTTTCCGCGAGCAAAGACGGACCTACTACAACGAGAAATACCATACCTACGGACTCGAGTGGAACGATAAGTACATGTGGACCTGTGCGCTCCTTCTCGCCATCGCTCAAACACTACTGACGGATTGACTTCAGACATCGACTCGAAGGTATCCCAAGTCATCTCGCTACGATTCAACAAGGACTCATTCTGGACACGCGGACATTTCCCGGGAACGATCACGAACACGACGACTGGCGATGTCATCAAGCTCACCAACCCTTGGCTCTCGTCCGAGAACATCAATGCGCCTTTCGATCAATGTATGTCACGTCTCCCTCCCTTGCAATTTATGGCTGACTGATGAGCTAGCGTTCTACCTGATCATCGACCTGGCGGTGGGCGGGACGGACGGATGGTTCCCCGATGGAGAAGGTGGGAAACCGTGGCTTGACGACTCGGGGACAGCGATGAGCGATTTCTGGAATGCCAAATCGAAGTGGTGGGATACGAATTGGCCAAAGGATCCGCTTAAGAGGGGGTTCGCGATTGATTCGGTGAAGATCTGGAAGACATGCTAGATTGGGCACGGGACGGGATTGGCATACTCATCGGGACTATCATGGACTTTGCATGCAAACGATCTCACCATCGACGCTTCCAATATGCTGGGTCTGCTCGAAATGCATGTGGGAAAGGGGGCTATCAACATGCGGGCCTAGAAAGGTCTCAATGCCGGATATCAATTTGCGATGTACATTAGCTGACTAGGAGCCTCGCCGTGATATCGAACCTGGTATCTGCGCGGCACTCATTTGGTAGATTTCGGCCACTAAAACCCGCTGTTAACGTGGAAACCGCCTTCAAAGTTCTACGTACCGGCTCCACCACTTTCTTAGCTTTGGTCCCTCTGCCTGCCAATCGGTCCGCATCCAGGACCCTGATCTCTTCCTTTCAATCCTTGCCGCTCCCCTTTGCTTCCGCGCATTGCCGTACGGTCCTCCCGCAAGATCTGCCACAAAATGCGCAGGCCTTCGCATCACTTGGCCACTGGATCATCTGTCAGTATACCTCATGACGCAATCAACAAACTTACTGCCGCATAGCATTGAAATAGCTCGTCCACTTGTGCTTTCACTGCGCCGATTGCGGTCCCCTCCATGCGCCCGGATTCTAGCGCCCGTATCTTGTTCTTCAGCTCCTTGCGACCACCATTCGCTTCGGCGCATCCTCGAATCGTTCGCCCACAAGATTTGCCACAAAACGCGCATGGCTTGGCGTCTTTTGGCCACTGAACACAAAGTCGTTATATGATACCACGGACCTACACGACTCACCATCGCGTAGCACTGGAAAAGCTCGTCCGTGACGTCTTTCGCAACGCTTGGCGGATGACTCGCCTGTTGCTCTCCATCCAACGACCTAATCCTGTTCTTCAGCGCATTGCGACCGCCGTGCGATTCCGCGCATTGGCGGATGGCGCGTCCGCAAGCTTTGCCGCAAAATGCGCATGGCTTGGTGACCTTGGTGTCGTTCCGCCACTGTGTCGAGGTGTCAGCCGTTCGCGTCTGTCCTCCGCCAATACGACCTACAGTCGAGTAACACTGGTATAGCTCTTGCGCGATATCGTGCTTCGCGTCTGCGGCTTTATCTCCAACCTCCATAGCTTCTAGCTGCCTGATCTTGTCCTTCAGGGCCTTGCGACCGCCGTGCGCTTCAGCGCAATCTCGAACTGTTCGACCGCAGGGTTTGCCGCAAGACGCGCAGAACTTGACGGAGGATCTTGGTTGAGACGGAGCGGCATGCCGTTCATGGAGGACACGAAGAATGGCCCACATCGATTCGGATGGGTTGAATCTTTGCATGGCCCTAGAGACTATCAGCATAGAGCTAATCCCGAAACATCAGGCGTACGCTTGAATGCTCTCGGGACCTGCCTGGACAACCGGACAAAGGGTAGCAGCATGATTTTGGTTTGACATGCAGATCGGGCAACCGTGGAATTGACGGCGCCTGCCCTTACTGGGAGTTTCCGGACCTCCGTTCGATTGAGCTGAGGCGATCAATTCGATCCGCTGTCGCTTTGCCGGAGGTTCGGTGTCGCTCTCGTCGTCAATCAAGATGGCTGCATCTTTTGAGCCGGGCTGATGGACTGATTTAGTATCGGCAGGTGTCGAGTGATTCGGTCCTCCCGTCGCATTGCCATTCATTTGAGCTTCTTCGCCTTTGATTTGACCTCCTTCGCCGTTGACATGAGCTTGCTGTTTAGGCGCCTGTGATTGGACCATAGGGCTGATCAGTCGAGCGGGCGCTGAAGTACCCGCGGCGGCGTGTAAACGGAGCAGTCTGTCGATCTCGATTGAGCCTAGGCGCTAGGAACCACAGTCAGCGACATGTACCCGGCAATTTGGCAGTCCGATGACTCACCTTGTCCTCGTCCGGCTCGTCGCTTTCCAAAATGGCCGTCCGGAAGCCTTGCAAATCCGCTACACTCGGGATCTCGGAACACTCCCGAATGCTGTGGGCTTTTCGACAGAACGTGCAGGTCTGTTGGTCGACGGTGTCCCTAAGGTTCTCGAGGAGATCTTTTCCGAGCCGTACTGCAGCAGCGAGGTTCCGACCACTTCGGTCATCGTCGGCTTGGGGCGCTGCGAAAGAGCTTAAAGGCACTGGTTGCGTGGGTAAGGAAGTCACCAGTCGGGCCGCCGCAGGTGTGATGCCGTTAGGTGGAAGGCTTGGAGATAGGTGCGGGTTAGGGAGATGTTTCAAGTAGTGTTGTTGCGCAGATGAGACGCCGTTCACTCGTTGCTCGTTCCAGCGTCCGCTTTCTGCCGGCAAGGGAGGGACGACACCGTCCACAGGGGTATCGGGCACCACCGGTGCACCATTGTCGAGTACTTGCATGACAGCGGCGAAACTCTGCTGCTTGCTGAAGTAGTGCTCCATCCCTCTCGAGTGAAGCTGATCGTCCACCACCCGTGCAAGGCGGAGATAGATCGTTTTCCGGTCCGCCAATGAGATCTCGGGCAAGGCTATGAGAGCCCAGGTGCTGATTTCATTCACCATCGCAAATTCGCGCAAAATCTGGTACATGTAGTGAAGCACATGCTGACCGGCTTGCACATTGCTGGCGTCTTGTGGGGATAAGACTGGTGGTTGCACACGAGGAGCAGCGTTTGGAACCGAGCTCGCGGACATCGGTCGTCCCGGTCCTACTTGCTGTTGTGACTTAGCGTCATTCCAAGCCTGCTTTTTAACGCTGTCTCGCAAAGCCTTCCATTCCGCCTTCTTCGCTTTTCGCGCAGCTCGCTGTTCGGTCGTTTCCCCCGGTCTCGGAGCCTTCGTTTTCGAAGTCGTCGATGTCGATGGACCAGCGACTGCATTCTTGGCCATGGTGTCATTCGAGCCATTTGCCATGACCTCATCGTCTAGTGAAGGCTTGGCAATGGCCGATGCCTTCTCCATCGCTCTAGCTGTCTCGATGGCCAAGCGCTGTTTATTAGAAAGCCTCTTCTTGCCATTTGCTAGGCCGCGAATGACAGCGTTGCCCTGGTTGCCGATCAGATTTTCGGGGCCGCCAGGAGTGGCGCCTTGATTGAAAGACGCAATGGAGTCGGATTCGGAATCGCTCGGTCCCGCAGCCATAGCGAATTCGCCGTCATCGCTTCCATGCTTCCCTTTCTTGCCCTTCACAGGCCTTCCCTTCTCCTTGCCTGTCGGGCCATCATCCGATAAAACCCCATCCGTCCGGTATGTTACGGCTGCCGCCCTGCGTGTCGCCCTCTGATCGTCTTTGAGGTCCTCTGCCAGATGTTTCCTGCGCTCCTTCTCGGCGTTCTCCATGACGATTTGCCATGCGTTTACCGTATCTTCTGGTCGTACCTCCTCCTCATGCACCTCTTTCAGCCTATTCTGCTCCGCCTCCCAGATCTTTGCGAAGCCAAACGACATGGACTCCTTCGGCTTCGAGACCTCAGGGACCACCTCTCCCTTGTTGACGGCAGTATCTCTCTCGTTCAGCGCCCTAACTTCCGCCTCCGCATCCTGTTCCACCTTATCGATGAGCTCGTCGACATTCTGCGAGGTGTACTTGATGTCGGAAGCCGCAGTGCCGTCCTCGTTGGTCTCGTACAGTGCCGCTGCCCCATGCAACAGCATGTTATCGATCTCCCCTTCCTCGTTCTCCTTGCCCATCTGTTGCACCACAAGGTGGTCAAGTACCATCTTCTTCTTCCCGTTCCAGATAATCTGCTCTGTAGGCGTTTGCAGTTCAGCAAATGCTCATTATCGTGATTTTCGCTGAATTACCTTCAACAGAGTTCTTCGTCATGAGCTTGAAGACCAACACTTTCTTCTCCTGCCCGTAACGATGACTCCGTGAGATAGCCTGTACGTCACATCATTCATCAACCCAGCCAATCATTGATCTCGTCGTCATCATCCGCTCACCTGCAGATCCATGTGAGGGTTGAAATCAGGGTCGTACACAATGACTGTCTCCCATCAGCTATCATTCCACTTCCCAGCTACTCAATCCACCCACCAGTGTCCGCTGAAGCCAGGTTGATCCCCACACCTCCCGCTCTAGTGGTAAGGAGGAAGATGAAGTAATTCGAGTCTGGCGCATTAAACGCGTCCATCGATTTCTGCCGTTGGGCTTGTTGAACATCTCCATCCAGCCGGAGGAATTTGTATCCCTCACCATATAGGAAGTCCTCGACTAAGACCGTAAGCAGCATCATCAGCGAAGTAAGGCATGAAGGAATCCTAACCCACTCCTGTCGAGAGCAATCTTGAACTTTGGACGAGATCAGCAGAGCAAGCAACCGGGGTGAGCACTGACCTGGCTGAAGAGGAGGACTCGGTGACCCCTCTGCTTGAGCTTTGGGAGTAGCGTTTTCAGGAATAGGATCTTCCCGCTCCCCTCGATGAGCTGTTTCTGCTGTTCGTCGTCTGGGAGCTCGTCGTTCTCCAACTGCGGAGCCGAGAGGTACGGGTGCTGGCACACCTTCCTCAGCTGACGACCAGCTCGTCAGCCGCGGTGGCAACGGTGAGCTATGTGAGGAGACGCACCTCCATGAGGATATTTCTCATGGTCTTGGTTGGCGGCATGATGACCAGATGCCGATGGGCAAAGTCAATGCCGCCAGGCAGAGAAAAGTCAGACCAAATGTCGAAAGCAAATGAATCCGTTGAGACGCGTGCCCAGATTGCCCTGATGAAAAAATCAGTGGCGAAGCACGGTCTTTATCGAGGGATGGAAAGCCTTCGACCTGTTTTGTATACTGAATGCTCTATTGAACCAATGAACCTGCTAATACGTCCTATCCATGTGTCAAATATCCCCACAAAGGATTGCCCGGCTTCGGAACAGGCCACAACGCTGATCATAGGGACGATCTCACAAAGGAAAGATCCTAATCCGTACAGCCACTAATCATGCCATGGGGAGATGTGTATGCAAGTCTATGGGTTCTATGATGCGATTGTGGCCTGTTTGAACCTCTTCCTTAGATCGGCGAGCTCAGCTTTCAGCTTAGCTGCTGTCGCTTGTTCCTTTCCCGCATCTCCTTCCGCCTTGCCTGTTCGTAGAGCTTTCACGAGCTTCCCTTGCGCTTCGATCCTCGCTTCCAGGTCTTTCTCCTCGGGAGACTTGTTCTTCTCACCCGCTGCGACTGCTGCTCGTTTCTCCAATGCCATCTGGAGCTTTCTCGCCTCGTGTTGCGCTTTCTTATCGAGCGTGATATCCGCCGCATGAGGTACCGCTCCTCCCTCTGGGTGACCTCCCGGTCCAGCCGGGTCCACCTTCTCTGCGACCACAGCATCGCCACCAAACCGCTTTTGCCACTTCTTCTCCTGCTCACCGTCGACGTTGTCGATCTTCTTGAATAGATGTTCAGCCTTGTTGAGCACGTGACCAGGGAGGATATCGATGCTGAACTCAATCGGCAGACTTCGAGCGGGTGCATTAAGCTGCTGCAGGATCTGCTCGCTCGTCGTAGGCATGAAAGGGTGGATGACTACGCTGAGTAGGTAGATCAGGTTTATGGCACGAAGCAGAACTTCGGCGCAGCGTTCGGGATGATTCGAAAAGAGTGCATTGTCGAGACCGGCATCTTGCAAATATTGGTTGCCTCGCCCGGAGATGAGCATAGCGATGTACAGACCGCTTCGAAGCTTGGTTGCATCCATGAGCTCGAGGTATTCCAAGAGGCGTGCGTTGATGTCACTGATGAAGGAACGGTCGGTTTGTTCTGCTGGCTCGGAGCTGGTGTGGGGAAGTTGCCCGTCGTCGATGTCTTTCGGGCCAGGGACAACCGAGTCATACTTCGCGTTGATGAACTTGATCACCTAAGTTACCATATAAGCTGCCAGTCTCAAGCGAGAAATGTGACACACTCGATTAACGAAGTTACCCAAATTTGCCAACAGCTCATTGTTGTTTGCGGCAATGAATTTGCTCCACAAGAACGCAGAGTCATTTGTTTCCGGTCGTTGTGACAGCAGGTAGTAGCGCCAAACGGATGGTGGCTGCCCAGTTTCTTGGGCGTTATTGCCGAAGACCCTGAAAAAGGTCAGCTGATACTGGGGTGGCAGGCCACACTCACCCGACATTCCGGCTCTTACTGAACTTTGTATCTTCGTAATTGAGGTATTCTGTAGGTGTCGTCAGAATGCCAGGGGTCTTTTCGTGACTAGCAGCTTACGGGTACTGGAGATATTGTGCAGCGTTGTCCAGTTCCCTCCGTCGCCGATCAGCATGGCCGGGAAAAGTACGGTATGGAAGTAGACGTCTTGATCGCTCAGCATACGATTAGGCGCTCATAAAGATGGCTCACTGTCTTTGCCCATAAATTGATACAGCTCAACATCATCGGGATTCTTCCACCATTGTTCCCACTGATCGGTATATGCTGCTGTAATCGACAGATAACCCATTGGTGCGTCGAACTAGACATGAAGATCGAATTAGAAGTCTGACCGTTTTCGAGAGGTATACAACATACCCAAACGTCTAGAAGGGCAGCGTTAGCAACTATGTCACCGCTCGGTAAGACGATGAGACAAGCTGACATATGACTTTCCCAGCCATCGCCTCGTCTTCTTCGTCGTTCCCAACCTTCGGCACCTCAACGCCCCACTTCAGATCCCTCGTCACAGCACTCGGCCGCAATCCTTCCCCCAGCATTCTAGGCTCAATGATTTCCCCCTTATCTGTGATGACTGCGTTGGAACCCCAACTCCCTTTGATCCGGGCTTTCTGCATCCATTCGACTAATCTCGGTTGGATGAGGTCTAATCGGAGACATGCATGTTTGGAGGGTCGGACGGAGACGGAGTGCTTTTTATTTCGCTTGCATCGAGGGTTTAGAAGGGATGTAGGGGAGGAGAAGGTCAAGGAGCATTTGTCGCATTGATCGCCCCGAGCGTCCTTTGGAGATGATCCACCTGATCAGCTTTGCCGGAAATCTGTCTTGCTCGACTCTCGGGACACTCACCTCATAGCCGCAATCAGGACATGTACCCTCGACGAACCGGTCCGCAAGGAAAAGCTTGTCATCCTCGCAGTAGGTTTGGTCCGCGGTTTCCAGTCGAAACAAGCCGTTCTCATGCAGATCCTTATAGATCTGCTGAGTGATGCTGAGAGATACCGACATTTCAGCCGAGTCTTGTGAAGCGAGAGCCAGGCTCACACAGTATGCTCGGGCGTTGATGTCCGGCCCCACTTGTCAAAGCCGATCTCAAACCACCTGACCTCAATTAAGCGCACATCAAATACCTCCAAGAACTGACACACTCGTAGATCTCGGTGTGCAGCCGATGAAACTTGGTACAGAGTTCCATTGGTGAAACGCCTTCTTCGAGCGCCTGACTACAGCATGAGTGCTACTACATGATTCCTCATAGCTTAATCACCTTCGTTTCAGTAGCCGTACCATATTCGTCCGTCCCGCAGATCTGCCGAAGCCGTCAACGCCGTCCATGTCAACGGAGATTCGAGCGCACGTATAGGGTGGGTATGTTTTTCGTCCTGCAATACCGTGCAAAAACGTCGGCGGAAAGGGTCGAGCTTCTCTGCTCAGTCACGGACCACTCCACGACACTAGGACTCACCCAATGATATTGCCAAGATGAGGGACGTTGTTCACGTCTGTACTGACAATCAGTCCAGCTCGGCCGGCCAGCTATGAATGACCCACAAGGCAGAGCTGATGTGACGAGGACATTCCGTTGTCCCTTCTTTGGCAGTCTGTTCAACTTTAGTCTCGCGTCGGATTCCTGAGCTCTCCAAGGCAAGACTCACACCGGCCCCAATGAAGGGTCATGAACCTCCATGAGGATGCCTTCCACCTGACGCAACCGCAAAGCACCCATGTTAATAGGAGATTGCCGACACGGGAACCGTGACCAGGGAGCGAAAGGGCTGTCGAAAGGTAGGAGTGGCTGCATTCAGCAACAAGGGAGTGACAAGGAAGTCCACGTCATGACGGAGCCGTGGCAAATGCGGGGACCCCTCGTCTGTTTTGACGTCCGAGATTTCCAGGTTGGACTCTGCTGGTGCGATTGATATTCCGATGTCCGCTCTGGCTGCGAGGAGGGCAGCAGCAACGACAAAATCCAAGACTTCTTTTCCAAGCATAAAGAAAACGGGGATTTCGGCACCACAAGCCTCGAAGAGGCAGTCGAGCAGGGGACCCTCGTCAGATCCCGCATCGCCTTCGGAGCTCAAAGAGCGGAGCACCTCGCCAGACCCGTCCAGCAAGCGACGGCGAATCGAAACGTCTTCACTACCCAAACCTCGATATTTCGCTCGTGAAGTGAACGACAGTTCTGCTCTTGGCTCGAAGACGGTCAACGGGACTCGCACGAAACGAGTCTCTCCCAGCATTCCTGCGGATGATGTCGATGATGAGGATGGCGCGGACTCATCCCTGGACGGGGAAACACCGGAGCGTAATGCCCGACGAATGCGAGATGCAGTGGAAGATCAAGCGGAGGAAGGAAGGATTAGGTGGTCCATACCCGATGATCCAAGAACCGTAGTCCCGACTGAGCCGTCTCGACCTCGTACTAGGTGAGTATCTGAATCGGATTACAGAGACGGCACGGCACTCACATTGAAGCACGCCGGACAGTGGCTTGCCGCTTTCAATTGAACGAGGTGTAAACATTGTCCAAGTTTCCGAAGAGGATCTGCGACTCGCTGGATTGGCAGACGGCATTGAGGGTCCTGGCGTTCTTGTCAGCCTGAGTGAAGCGGAGGTGAGACAGTGCCACCGTTCGTCTGGTCAACCGCTCAAGCAGTCATCTACTAGGATCTGATGGTAGCCGGGATGTTTCACATCACATCGCTTCAACATTCTTTGTCCATTTTTTCGACAACCTTACAACCCGTGTCCGACAATCGAGGAGCCCAGTCCCATCCTGTCTTCGCCCCGGTATCCCATCCACTTCCCGTCATCTCAACAGCGACCACATCCGAATCTATGGGCCAACTCTCGTCGCCGATCTTATCGCGGCTCGCTCTTCCTTCATCCTTCCGCTTGCGCGATTCGGGAGTTGGGCTACACCGAATAGTATTCCTGATCAGGGAGCATCGATCTGGTCTAGAAGGCATTCGCGCAGGGGTCGTTCCGGGCTTCAGCCATATTTGGTTGGAAGAACGAGGGCCTTGGGGATTGCGAGGTGTGCATCCTGTGAGCGGTTATCTCACGTTCAAGCGAAGCCAGGCTGACGTTTGTCATTAGGTTATAGGCTCATTCCCAACCCCTTTGTACCCTTATATCACTCCGCCATCCTGGCAGACGGCCCTAGCCTCAGTCGATAAACCCTCTGATTCCACCGATGACGACGAGACGACGGACGATCAGAATCCGATAATCGCCCTTGTCAAAGGGCCAAAACGTGTTGGGAAGTCAAGCTTCGCTAGATCAGCACTGAATCGACTACTAAGGCGCTACAAGAAGGTCGCGTGGCTAGAGTGCGACCTCGGCCAGGGAGAGTTTGGGTGCGGAGGTATTGTGGGAATTTGGATCGTTGACCAGCCAGTCCTAGGTACGCCAGATTTGTCCATGCTTCAAACCATGCTGAGAATACCAGGCCCTCCTTTCACTCATTCTCGACTCCCTGATGTAGCCCATTACCTTGGTACCTACGCGCCTCTCACCTGTCCTGACGAGTACATCGCTGCGATCCGCCATGTCCTCACCTTCTATCGCTATCAGCTGCAATATCCCACTGGCGCATCCAGTAGTGACGTCGTTCCTCTCATCATCAACACTCAAGGATGGGTGAAGGGACTGGGCGAGGATCTCTTGCGGGCAATCGAAGAATCAACGGAGCCGACGCATATTTTCAATTTCGAGAGCCCTTCCGAGGAGGAAAATGCTCACCCGGCGGGCGGCGGATGGACGAACTCGCCACCAGCCCACGCGAATGGACTGCCATTCGTCGATTCCTTTGCACCGCTCGACAACAGATCATCCCCGCGAGCTATCCAGTATATCCTCGAGTGTGCGCCGACTTCACCTTTACAAGCACGATACACCTCGGCCGATTTGCGAATCCTGTCACTGATGACGTATCTCCACTTCGACTTCAGCTCTTCGAAATGGAACTTCAGCATCCCCTTGCTCGCCATGCATCCATGGCAGATCGAGGTTGGAAGCTCTATAGAGCACATCATCCTGATCGGCGAAGGAGCCGACGGTGTCGTGGAAGAAGATCTTACACTCGCTCTCAACGGGAGTATGGTCGCACTCCTCGAAACGACCGAGCCGCTGGTAGGACCGGCGTACGTACAAGGTCGATCTTATCCAGCATTCAACGACTCAAACTTCCTCGGTCTCGCCCTCGTTCGAGACGCAGTCGTATCGCCCACAGCACTAAAGCTTCACCTCCTCAGTCCAGTGCCACCTGCCCAGCTCAGCAAAGCGAGGATTCTGGTCAAGAACGGCGCATTAGAACTGCCACTTTGCGGGATGATCGATTGGCGGAGTGGCGGGATGAGCGAAGATGGTCTAGTAGGGATGAAGTGGGAGGATGTGCCGTTTTTGGATGTAGCAGGGGTGGAGGTTGCTGGTGGAGAGCGGAGGAGGTTTAGGAGGAATCTCATGCGGAAGGGGATGTAAAGCGACGATTTTCATATCCCGTTCAATTCCGGCCTCATCGGCGAAAGAGGCGGCTGAAGCTGTACATTTGGGTACGAGCAGGTCGGGCAAATGGCACTTCTCCTTCAACCGGGGTTTTTGCTCCCTACGGCTACAGCCGCCGGATGCAGTCCCAAAATCCGGCGCTCAATTCAATCCATTTTTTCCACACTTTTGGGCTCTTGGTGCATGGTTCATTCACTTTTATTGATGACAGTATGAGAAATCGGGGATGAGGGTTTTGGGCGCTGGGGCGTGAGTAATTTGGATCCCCTTGCAAGGAATCCCGCTTGTCAGCTAATTTCCTCCAGGGTTCTACCAGCCATCAACATGATAATCCCTTGTCCAGCTCCCACCATTGCCCAATTGAGGACAGCTCGACGGGGTCCGGCTCCCCCGAAGACTGTTCCGACAGCGTCCTCTTCGTTTCGTCCTCCAGACAATTGTCGGCGTCGGACCCAGCGAAGATCCCTCTCATCTTCTGCCCCAGTCTCCAACCAACGTCCAGGTTCGCGCGATCGACCTCCTCACGTAGCCCTTCGTACGTCATCCGAAGGCCTGCCATTCGTTCACTTCCGGGACTACTACAAACAGCATGCGAAGGCCCGCGCAGCTACTCTGCTCGACACGATCCATCCGTCCGCCTTGGTCCGGGACCGGCGATGGCCGAGGCAATACCTCGAGGACATCCTCAACGGGAGTGTCGACGCTGAATCCTTCATTCGCCTTTTCCCCATCATTACCATATATGTGCAGGGTGTCTACGCCGAGCATGCCGTCAAGCTGCTCAGGACGTGCGCCCTCAAGCTGGCTAGACGGTGGATGTTGGCGGTACTTCCCGCACTAGTTCACCTCTTCCTTGAAAGGATGGACGCCTTCACGACAGTCCCAGGCGACCATGAAGACGATGGGGACCTCACGAGGCTACTCGAAATGTACGGCTCCTTTATAGGATCGCTGGACGACTTTGCCAATCCCACGGGATGGGATCCGTCTCTTTTGAAACAGAATTTCTGTTCGCAACCGCTCCCCACACCTGTCATGAACGAGCTTCTGCGCATCGTCCGACACCTCTTGTCGACTATGGAGAGACTCCCCACATCTTCGGATCCGAAGCGTGCTTCGCGGCTGAATAAGGACCTCCTTTCCCGCCTATTCTCGCATCGATATTTGTCCCCGGAGTTGCGGAAGATCCTCTTGCTGCACACGGAGGAGAAGGGGATCACCCTGTCTTCTTGGCACTGGCATCAGTGCTTCCTCTCTGCTGCAACGGAGGGTGATACGGAGAGCGCCAGGCACTTCTTGGGGGAGAAGCGGAAAGCTATACCGGGACAAGCGGTACAGAGCATGACAAAGGGTAGCGAGCTGCTCGTGGTCGGTCGAGGAGACGAGGACGGCGCCGCATCTCCATATCGGACAACGAATTCGGCTGAGCAAATGCTGATCGCAGCAGATCGTCAACGGATTCGGCTCGCCGCTGAGAGCAGACTACGCGATGGCGAATATTGGCCGCTTTCAAGGCAGAAGGACGATATACTTCTACTCTCTCAATGCTCGAGCCCCCCCGCGCGTCTCCTCGACAAGCTCGAGCGCTATTTACAGCCGACAGCTTTTGAGCCTCGAGGGGAGCAGGAGCATGACGCCGCGAATTGCACTGGGGACCCCTCGCTAAGTCAGGATCATGATGAGGGTAGAGATGGCCATGCTCTACTCGAGGACGATATCACCCCATACGCTTGGTCAATCTTTTTGTCCCTTGTCGCTGAAGATATGTCAATCGATGCCGATGAGCTTCTCGGACTCGTAAAGGAGATGCCAGAGTCTGTGTGGAGCGGCCATACTCTTACTCCCGTCATGCACGGGCTCGTGGAACGCGGTGAGGCTCAGAAAGCGTGGGCTATCTGGCGAGGTCTGGTTAAGCTCGCGAAGAACGCGGATCAAGGCGATCATTCGAGATACATCGACAATGCCTCACTCGCCGTAGCCTGCGAGGCCTGTTATGGCGTATCCAATCTCGCTGCAGCGATCACTCTCGTCGATCTCTGGGCTCGTCGACCCGGAAGTTGTCAGACCGAAGAAACGGGGATGCTGCATTCTGTCCTACTCGATGCGCAAACCGTCAATGTGCTACTCAATCTTTGCAGGCGAGACCGTCTTCCCAGCGTGGCGTTCCGCCTATGGTCAGCGGCGCTCCCCCGATGGAATGTTTACCTCAACGACATCTCTCTCGGCCTTCTCATGGAGACAGCCCGGATTGCTGAGTCAAATGACTCCATGTCCAGTCACGCGGCTGATGGCCTCATGGCCGCTCTCTGCCAGCTCCGGGACGAGATGAGTCTTCTTGATGTAGACACCCCGGGTGTGCTGAGAAGGACCGGTGACCGAGATTACGATGCCTACGATGCGAACGGTTTCGCCAAGGGGTCTGTGTCTGTTCTCCTCGATGCGCCAGGCGAATCTTGGCGCAAGGCGCATGGCGGGAGGCGTCCGTGGCAATTGGCCCGAGAAGTGTTCCGTGATGTCGTGCTCAGCAATTGGCCTCACCTGGCTGATGTCAAATCACCGCTCGACCTCCAGACTGGGCCCCTCGCATATCTCTCTTCATTCTTCGGCGGTCAATACACCTCGTCCCAGTCTACAGATACTCTCAAACGCCCACAGATACCTTCACAAGATACAAAATATGTTCACATAGTCCCGACAGCTCTAAGATTCTACATTTACATCGCTTTAATCGGGTATCACAACATGACATCGGAGATCCCTCTGGTGTTAGCGTGGATGAAGGAGGTCGAGATCCGGCCGACATGGAAGACGATGTGCTGGGCGATATGTTACGTCGCCGAATTCGAGGGTCCGTCGAGACGCGTCACGGGTTGGGGACCGAGAGGTCAAGCCGCACTCGTGAGAGATTCCCAGTTGTTGAGGCGGTGGTTGGTGGATTGGTTGGGCGAGAGCACCGAGGTGCATGACGGAGAAGAGAGGAGTGTGGTGCCGACGGAATGGGACGTGACGAGGTTCAGGATGGAGCTGATGTCGAGTAAAGTGCGGTTGACAGGGCGAGCATAATGCATCGGACCTGCATATGGCTCGGAATCCATACACACTATCAAGGGTGTCTGGAATTCCAAGCACAACCAGCATGATGTTGACCATGCACCTTATCCATGCCGCCACCGGGTGTAGACGGAGGCGGAAGCAATTCTTGGCGTTTCAGATTCGGTCACCTGAAACGCGAATTCTAGCTTACTCACCATCCACCAATCTTCTTGCCGCTTATCTGGAGCATTCATTGCGAGATGCCGTCCTCGCCTCCCGATGATATCAAAGAGGGGAAGAAGACTGCAGAAGGCGGGGGATTCTCCAGTACGCCGGTGAGCATTCGTTCCCGCCAATCGGCCTGGTTTACACTGTGAATGCTATGATCAAGCTGGGGTGACGCTACACGTAGGGCGAAATGTCACTCCCACTCAACATGATATCTTCGCTCCTTACGATGCAAGATGTTGAGGATCATAAGCCGAGGGTATGTTTCAAGTGCATCGGGTCTGACAGTCTTAGCTATCAAAAGTCTCATGACTCGCCGACATCCTCGTCTTCCGTTCCACTATCCTGCCGACTGTTCTGCTGCTTGTGTTGACCGTCACAATGCTCTCTGCTATGGTCACTGTGGCAAGCATTTGGTGGGGAAAGGAGGTGGAACAATGTCGGTCAGTCCGCTGTCTTGTCAAACGAAAGAATTGTGAGCTGATGACAATCGGAGTCCCGCTCTTGTCCGTGGTGATGGGATTATTATTGGGTCAGTTGGGCGACTGCATTGTCCATGTAGCTCACTACCGATTCCAGCTCAGTCTTTCGGTCAGTCCTCCTCCGTGCTCTGATCAGAACCCGTTGAGCTGAAGGTACGCATCAGCAATACTTCCGCCTACGAAAGATACACCGGATTCGTCTCCTCAGACTAGTCCCGCCTGACAGGTAGCCGACGATCGCTCAGGGGCCGAAAAGAGTTCACTACCCTCATCTCCAACGCTCGCAGTCTCTCCCGCGTACGCCGCTTCCTTGCCTCACCACCAAGCTGACTGATCATAGCTCATCTGGGTCGGAATTACCCTGCCCCCATCTCACCCGGACGAGCCGACCATGTCTCGCCAACAGTTGACCGAAGAGAAGAAGCGCCTGGTCCGGCTGATCGTGGGATTGCCACAAAGCATCACCAAAAAACGAACTCCGCTTAAACGGCGTCCGACCGCCGTGCGCGTGGTCGAACTAGACCAGTATCGCGACCACGAAATGCTACCATCTCTGATCCGGCACGGCTCGACTGAGAGAACACCGCTGATCAAGGCTGGCGTCACTCACTCCAGACCTCCGGAACACGGTTGAAGCCCGAGACGCATCTTCTAAGTTGTTTAGACTGGCCGAGATAGGGCTTCGGCGAATGGTCGAGCTGGGCTTGCCCCTCATCATGTAAGTGTGAAGCTATCTGATGTACTGAAGGGCAACAGCGCGCAAGAGATCAGTCGAACGATCTTCCGCTTTCGACGTATGGGATTGCTCGAGTCGGTCGGTGCCGTAGTAGGTCGACCTTGAGGTATGCGATTCACATCACTCACAGGCCGAAGGGTGCGAACGCGATGCAGGCGCTCGTGCAGTCGATGACAGATCAGCTCGGATCAAAGGAACGGATGTGAGTGCCTCGTCACAGGAGATGCACTGCCGCTGACACCTGATCTCAGCGTGTGAGCGAGCACGCTGTCAATTTCGCCAGCTGATACCGTGCAGTCAGACACCAATGCCTTATGTCATAGCAGTCCACATGAAGCAAGCTACAACGATGCTCCTCTTCGTTCTGCCTTTTACCCTTGTCGATACCCTCCGGGCGCGAAGATGGTCCCTCTTATGTTATGTATCGCCTTGATCTACATGGGTGAGCGAAACGTCCCGTTTACAACCACATTAATGCCAGACCAGGTATCGAGGGGATCGCCGCGCAGGTCGAGCAGCCATTTGGCAAGTAAGTAATTCAACAAGCAATTATTCGCGGGCTTGACCTTCACCAGCGATCCATGCGAGCTCAACCTTGACCTCTACTGCACTGAGCTGCTCTGCGAGTGCGAGTGGGTTTTGGAAATGTGATTGGATGCACATGCCCAAGCCAATTGCAGATCCATTCTGGAGAGCCTTCCTGAGGGCGATGAAGGCGATCATGAGGTCTGGTCCCGGTCAGGGGAGCAGGCTGAGATTGACGAGGCGGCAGATGACGGTGGAGACGATGGTGGGGAGTGAGCGGGAAAACCGTGGATGCCTTGTGGGACTTGTTGGAACAGCTCGATATGCCGCACATCACTTTACGGGTGTATACCATTGCATGATGCCGAGATACGAATGCATCTCCAACCTTGCCTCTAGCGAGAGTAAGACCAGACGTTCTTCAACACTTCCCGGCCATCAGTACAGGGTGCTTGACAGCAGCAGCACCACTCACGACCCTCCTTCGTGGCAATACGATTGATGGAATCATCGCTGTCCCCCTGAGCCCTGATCCTCCCACAGATGGCGATGGTCGAAGCTTGCCCTCTGATGGCCTTTCCTTCCGAGTCGACATCCGCAATCTGGATCTGGATGGAGGCGTGGTCTTTCGCGGTGATAAGTCGGTCTAAGGACTATGCGTTAGAGGGGAATGGATGAGTGTTTATAGGACAGACTGGTAGCTGAGCAATGGCGGGGAATCTGCAAGAGAGGAAGATCCATGAGCGAAGAAATATAAAAAGGAGAGTGGCAGACGCACGTAGAGGTCAACGAGGACACCTTTGTCATTCTCTGCGGAAGTGATCAACACGTTGTTCAACGAAGCGCCTCGACCGTCCCGCTCGAAATGGGCGTTTCAGCGGAACCATAGGTATGGGATTGAGCTGAAGAATGGCGACTTACCCATCTTGGCTGATGCTGCTTGGGGTCGGTGAGAAGATGAGTGCTTCTATCGATTACCGCGGGAGATACCTTCGGGATTTCTCGGAGTTTTGCTCTGCCAAGCGATTTCTGGGTATAGTGGCAATTTGAAACTTTGGAGCTCCGCACTCTGGCAAGTCAAGCGCGTCCGACAGGCCAAAATCTAATTTATCGCATTCCCTGTCTCGGGCCACCTCCTTTCCCTTCAATCTCCACTACCAGACCTGCTCACACCGCTCGCATTGCCTTCCTCACGCTCAGATGTCCCCTGCATAGCTGTACAGCTCCTATATTGCTTGTCGCTACCTGATTCACGAGATAGTGTGCTCCCAGACCCACTCACCAATCACATCACGCGAGATACCCAACTTCAGCCACCGCTCGCATGTCGATGTCGATCATGCAGCTTCGCTCGACACACTCTGTCACGTTTTCAGATGTCACGCCCCCCGATTCCGAGGCGTCGTGCATAGGTAGCTCATCGCCAGCACCCGCGAACATTATGATTCCATCCACGAGCTCTGGCTCTATACCCCTTGGCCCGGCCAAGACAGTGTGTGAGTCCCCGAATTCCCAAGCATTAGATCTTTTGACAGCTGATCTGCTTGCCCTCAGCTATCAACCGCCGGGCAGTCATATTCTCTCCCCGTAACGACACCAAATACTTCAATTCTACCGAATCCATCTCAGCCTCCTGCAAACCCCTACCACCACCCTCCATTCGCTCGTACCTCGGCTCAGACGACTCCCGCCCTGAAGATTCGCCATCCGCTTCTCGTTCCTCCCCTCGACCGCTATCAGAGACTCCCGCCATTTTCCGCAGTATCCTCAAGCAGCGAGTGCATGAGATCCGACTGGCTGCGTCGGCCGAGGAAGGCACCTTGAATAACAAGGAGGCGGCGCGGCTGCTAGTCTCTGGAACGCGGCCGAAGCTCATGGCGCGAGACTCGTTCCAGTTGGCGATGATGCGGAAGGCTGGCGGGGATGAGGGTAAGGGCAAGACACCACAACTGGAAGACGCGCCGGGATCCGACGACAGCACTTCTTCTGAGGAGAATGAGGACCGCGAAGCTGTGGCGGAGGGCAGTTCAGAGGATGAGGAGGAAGCTGAGATGGACGGCGCCCTAGGCACGGGTTCCCTCGTCAGCATCATCCTGGATGGCGCGGAGGATCTCCTTACCCTCGAAGAGGCCTACAATACCCTCACCTATCGTTTACGACAACGGATACCCACGGATCCGACAGCCGAGCTGTCGGAAGACCACCGAGGGGACATCCGAATAGCCACGAAAGCGCTGCGTGACGAGGCGCCCGCTATGGTGCGCGCGATGCAGCGGGATCTGCAACGTCTCATGGGCAAGGTGCCAAATCCCGAGGTCGGCTCAAGCGAAGCTGAGGGCTCACCTTTCCGGACACTGGCGCCACTGCACGACTCAACCCCGATAAACGGCCAAAGTTGCTTTACTGTGTCACCTAGCCCCAATGCCGTTTTCCGACAAGGCTACACCGAGTCCGAGGTCCGTTACCGCCGAGAGTCATCAGGCGTCGGTGCCGCCGCTCTCCGCTTCCTCGCTTTCACATTCCACGCGCCCCACCTCTTCACCTGCTTTTCGGAAGCCGACCTACAGGCGCTGCTCGAGCAAGTCATGATCATACCTCGGACACCCCGGCTACCCACCCCTAATCCAAAGCGGACGTACTACCTTTCGATACTCATCATCTCACAGATGAAGGTGCCAGGAGTTTGTGTCCAGCCGATCAAGGACAAGATTGTTCGGGCAGTGGAGACTGCCATCAATGATTCCTTGGCATCGAGCACGATGGGAGCGAAGGAGGGACCGAGTCAGATCAGGAAGGAGGGTTTCCAAGCGGCGACAAATCTCGTATCATCTTACCCAACGATCTTCTTTCAACATTACTCCGATCTCCTCCCCGGCTGCCTGCGTGCCCTCTCCAGTCCCCAAAGTCTGTTCCGGAACAAAGCCTCCGCCGCTGTCGCCGCTTTTGCTGCTGCGAAGTTTAGCATCCTCGCAGACCTGCAAGATCGATTGCCCGAGCAGCGTGAAGCCTGGATAAGAACGAAGGCGATGGCGCAGAAGAGCGAGTTCTTCGTTATCTCGCACCTCAAGGGTGCGTTGCGAAGTCCTGGCAAGTCAAGCACGATCTACGGCCACAATGGGGAGAAGAAGACGGAGTGTACTGCTTTGGAGCAGATTTTCAAGGACACGGTCGGGTCAGCAACGGATGTGCACTGGGCTTGTGCAACGTGGGCGGTCATCGTCAGTCTCATGGGTTCCGGGTATAGCTCCTCCGGCTTGGCCTCCAGCTTTGACCACATCATGGATGTGAGCAGTGTACAAGTCGATGAGAACTCTGCTGATAAGCTACAGCGTTCCCTTCAACCCTCAACGAACGTCGTTCGACCTCTCCTCGCTCGGGCGGCATGGAACCACGCCATACATGCCTACCTCAGATGCGGCTCTGCGACTTCGCTCTCTCATGATGGCCGCCTCGTTCAGTCGTTCAAGCCTTTTCTTGCTTCACCGCATCAAGATGTTCTCGAGCGCTTAGCAACCATTCTAACGCCGGTTAACCTCGCTCTAGGCGTAGCGACCGACCCGAAGGCAGTTACCAAAGTCTTGATCCCTGCTGGCGAGTACGATGGGCTACGACATACTTGGGAGCGGTTGGAGAAAACGAAGAAGCTGCAATGGATGATCACATGTGGCCTAGGAGCTGCGAGCATCGTGTATGCCTACACCGGGATGGCATTGCATCATGAAGATCAATCTGCAAAGGAGATGTCCACCTTGACGGGCCTTCCCTCGTCCGACGGCGCATTGGTGCCCGAATCATCGCTGCAGGACAGCCGCCTCGATCGCCTGGATAAGACCTGGGAAAAGGTGGTGGAACCAATGTTGAGGTCGTTCGGCTCAATCTGCGGTATCGATCGTCTCAAGTCTCACGGATGGGCGATGCTTGACGCTATCACGTCGCAGAGAGATGCCGCCTGGACATTGGATCGCCTCCTTTGCCCTCGTTATCTAAGCGGTGAGGTGTTCGGTATCGATAAAGAGACCGACCTCAACGCTCTTTTGGACGATCTCCTGGCCGCCTCGATCCGCCCTTCCGACATTCCTGCATGGGGGTCGGCTTGGATTGTGAGGCGGTTCGAGCAGCTCCTCGACCTCTTCGAGGAGAGTCTGTCGGGTGTCAATGGCATCAATGATCTCTCATCGTTCAAGTGGATCCGAGACGAACAAGGGAACACCACCATTCCGCTCGTCCTGTCTCGCATCTGGTCAAATCTTCTCCGCGTGCTTTCCTCGATCAAGCAAACGGACACCTCGTCTGCGTATACCGACGGACTTCAGCTCGTATGCCGTCACATAATTCAGATCTTCAACCGCGACCCTGCGGCCTACGTCCCGATCTCCCTATTCGATGCCGAAGGCCACTGTACAATCGATGGTGACACCATCCGCATCAGTCTTACCTCTCACCTGGTCGATGCCGCCATCGCGATCCTCGGCCGGGACGCAATCGGAGGAATTCGACTCCCCGTGTCCAACCAAGATGAGAGAGAAGACGAGATTCCAGCTGCGGACACTGTCATCGCTCACATGGCCTTTGGCACCGACTCGAACGCTCAAGCGACCGTAGCAGGAAGCTTGCTGGGTCAGCTTCTGCGCACACAGGTCTTGTCCTTTCCCCTTCAGGAGTCTGCTCGGACCGGTTTCAAGCGATTGATTGGCAAGATACTCGACGCGGGTTCCATTCAAGGTTTCTCCGGCAGACTTCTCGGCGACTTGACGAACCATATGCCGTGGATCTCCGCGGAGCAGGAGGAAATACAGCTTGACGTTTGGCGCTTGCTTGGTGAGTGGAACCACGAATACAATCTCAAACCCGCTGATCGGAATGCAGCACTGAAATGGACCGAGATGATCGACCTTCAGCCATCAGCGACAGCTGCGACCACCAATCACACCGGCGCACTCCTCGTCAGCCTGCTCTCTTGCCCCTTCCGAGGACGTCAGATCACCTCGGTCTGGCATCAGCATGCGGATCATCAAGACCTCGCTGTATGGCAGGCGTTGCTCAAAGCGACGGTCCTGCGTTTCAGGGTCAAGCGAGTCGGCTCCAATCTTGGCGTCCTCGAGTCTCTTGCGGGACATCTTGGTGACTTTCTGGAGTCGGGCGAGAAGACCAGGTACGTTGAGCTATGTTGTGGGAAACGAAGCTAAGGATGACTAGCTCGACCACGATCACGCTGTCGTGCCTCGCGTCTGCGACCTCGTGGATCGCCTTTGGTCCGATCGAGCTCCATCATGCAGCTCATTTCAATATCAACGAGAACTTCGTCCCGGTTGACTTCCTAGCGTTAGTCTCGACTGCACTGCTAGAATCGTATCCGCAGAGCGAAAGTCTGGCGTACAGCGAGAATGGCGTGACAATCTCATCCGCTGTCGGTGATCTGCTTGATAGCTTGCGCCGTGACTTCGAAAAACTACCACTGGAATTTGCTGGTCAAGTACTGGCGCCCGTTAAAGCAGGCTTGGTGGTGTGGCTGGCGGATGAGTTGCGACTCGCAAATGATGCCTTCGGTGCTCGAGTAGGTCCCACCATCCTTTTTGGCAGGGTAGCTACTGATGGCCATCCCAGCTGGATAACCTCTACGTCACTCTTCTAGGCGTCTTCGCAGCCGCCATCGAGGCCGATCATATTCCCGCCTGCAGTGAGACCCTCGATGACCTCATCGACATCTATGGCCCGCGCCTGTCTAGAGCGCAAAGCTCGTCCGTCCCGATTGCATTCAAGGACTTCTGGCACCGGGCATTCCAGCATGTGCACCTTGACTACTCAGAGGACGTTGCCGGTTTCTTGAGGGATGTGATGGAGGCTGTGCCCGGCATGATCGTCGCACCCGGTCTGGCTGTTCAGGACTCCTGGTCGGAGGTGAGAGGGATGGTCTTTGTCGAGGTCACAGCTTATAGATGATTTAGGAAGAAAGCCTTGCGCGCTACCCTCACAGCCAAAACCTGGCAGTCCGAGCAGCCCCCACTGCCACTCGCGAGGAGCCTGAGCTAGCACTGCCGGTCGACGAACTGATCGACACGACCGCTCTTGATATGGACACGACTGCTGTTGCGCTGACAGACCCGACCGGCGAGTACGATGCCGACATCTCTCAGTCCATCGAGGATCCACCACCGGCATCTCATCCCGCTGTGCACCCTTCTCCGAATCCTTCTCAGACCGAAAGCGAGAGGAAGGTGTCGGAAGAGGCCTCACTCCCGACGAACTCGGTCGAGGACGACGTGTTTGGTCCTGCTGCGATAGCGCAACCTCGCCAAATCCGCAAAAGGGCTAGGAAATCTAGGCCCCTCAGCGATGCGCAAAGTAGGTCGTCTCCACGATGCATCGAATCATTCTGACAGCTATGGCAGCTCTCCCCGAAGCCAAGCGCTCGAAGCCCGACACGTCCTCCGCTAGCGCATCCCTCCCCAGTAACAAAGCTCTTCTGGCCGCCGACTCGGACGACGATCTGAATGACTGCATCGAAGTCCGCCAAACGCCGCCCACTTCCGACTGCCGTCGATCCGGGCGAGGCAAACCGCGAAGTCTCGTTATCGAGCCTCAACCGATCAACAAGCCGTCCATCCTGGCCTCTGCGAGCCGATGGCTTTCTCGAGTGCCTTCTTTCGGCGGCCTCTTCAGCCCCGTCCGACCGCATGGGGAGGAAGACACGACTACCACAGACCAGTCTGATCGATCGGCACGCAAGGCTCGGCGAGCGAGTCTAAGGGCGAAAGCTCAGGGCCCAGTCTCCGAGACGGATCCTGGCAGCAGCTCGGCAGGCGGCAGAAAGAGATTGATACCCATCGTCGATCTGACCGAATCGCACCATTTGAGAAAGCGGCGAAGGACGAGTGAGGTGGAAGCTGTTGTGTCGGATGTAGAGGAGGATGAGGAGGATGAGTTATTACTGTGCCCCGAATCGGCCCGGAGGAGACGGAGGGAGGAAGAGGGAGCGATCGCTGAGGCAGCGGTATTGCGAGGTCAGTAGTCATGATTCATCGTCCAGAGGTTTTGCTGAAAGTGGCATCCAGCGAGTACAGCATCACCACATCTTCCGCGCGTCGAGTCTCAAGATCCGGAGGAGACGCAGGCATCAGTCGGTCGATTTGAAGGTCAGTCCTCTGCCCTCTTTGCTGGTTATCGCGCTGATCTCTCGCTAGATGCACCCGAGGACTCCGGTGTCGCCGTCGCACCCGAGCACGCTTCACCAGGACCGAGTGTGGGAAATCCTAGTCCCAGTCGCCGGTCTGCCGAGCAGACGCGCGTACTTGCCATGATCGAGCAAGCCGCTCAAGCGCGAGCTGCGATCGAGAGTCTGGATCTCGAGGGCGTATTAGCCTTATTGCGCAATGTGGATGACCTGAGAACGGCAGCCACTGCGAATTTGCAAACAAAAGCTGAGGATGCGCGGAGAGCGAAGCGGGCCCAGCGGGAATGAATGAAAAATTTACCAGAAGGCGAAGGAAAGGGAATGACGTTTTGATGTTGCAGTAAAATACCCTGCATTACTAGCCACTAACTTGTTTATGTTGATACGAGAATGCATACGATAAAAGCGATCGTTCAAATGGTAATACACATGATGCTGAGTATCTGTAGCTGAATCACGCGCTCGAAGCTGGAGCAACCTTGTTAGGCGTCTCGCTCGCTTTGGCGATGCGCTTTCGACGGGATACCGCGATTGTCTTGAGGATGTCGGCATTGCGCTCAAGGATGCCCTTGTATACGTGTTTCTGCAGTGGTGTTAGGGAGATCGGTACGATGATTTCCACCTATGATCGGGTCAGCGATCGGACGGGCGGCAGAGAAGCATGTGGACCTTGGGTGGAAGCTTGAGCACGTCAGCCTTGATCCGCCGAAGGATGTAGGGCTTGATCATCTCGTGCAACTCCTGCACTAATCCTTCATTCAACTTCTCAAATCGCTCTTCCAGATCGGAGAGGTGCCTAGACCTCTGTCAGCCTACCAATCGTCCACAGGGAATGAAACTCGCTTGAAGGTGTCACGGTCAAGGAAGTTGAGGAGATTGAAGAGCTCTCGCAGGTTGTTGTTCAACGGCGTTCCGGTAAGCAGGATGCGGTGGACGGAGTTGAGGGTCTTTAGGCGATTGAATATCAGGCTACTATCGGATTTGACTGGACTGAGATCAGGTAGAAGCGTTGAAACTTAAGGAGAAACGTACGGCGCTGTCCTTCATCTACGCAGAGCACTTCCCACCGGGGTATACCAGCAAACACCCGAAAATCGGCGCCAGTGATCATATCGTAGGTGGTGAGGACGACATGACTCCACCCATGTCATTTAAGGCATCGTAAATCCGGCATCGCTTACGCTTTTAGACCAGCCGCCTCGCCCTGCATATTTTTGTGATACAGCTCGTACTTGGAGATGATCTTACGAGCTGTGACCGGGTCAGCTCCCTCTCACTGGAACACGGTCACTCTTACATGCAGCTTCGCCGTAGTATGGTACCTGTAGGCTCATCAATATCACTGAAGCACCGAGATCATCACCACCTACAACGCGTACATGAGGCACCCATTTCTCGAACTCTCTTACCCAATTTGTGATCGTCCTTGACGCAACAAGTCAGCGTATGTTAGCGGTAACGCTAAGAGTCCTCACGAATTAGGCACAATCACCAGACTGGGATACACCTGCAGATCATCCGTTGACAGATATCCGAGGACGGAAGCGATTTGTATACTGTCGTTCTTGCGTTAGCATGGTCCGAATGCGACGAGACAAGGCTGACGTCTTGCCCAGTCCCATGTCATCCGCAAGGATGCAGGACTCCCTCTTGAAGTGCTTGTAGAGTAACCATTGGAACCCCTCCATCTGCATTCCGTTAGTATCGCTTCCATCTTCCAGGCTCAACATACCTGGAATGGCATGACTTTCTGGTGCCAGCAAATGATCAGCTGTTGAATTGCCCTGAAGCTGGGAACTCACGCCTCCCACTATACTTTTCGGCTGCGATTCGGGCGGTGAATAAGGCATTTCGGCTCTGGCTTCTCTCGCTCGACATTGTGAGGCGGTGAGGACCGGGATCACGACTTGTCGAGCTCGGAGATAGCGGCGGAGTGCCCGCTTGTAAAACTCGTACAGAGGCGAGGTTGCGGGTGGCGGAGTGTCCCAGCAGGCTGAGACACGCTTTAGCATGTGGGTGCTCGCACATCAACAGGAGCACTCACATTGGTCGTACTGGAGATCATCCCACTTGACCTACAAACACGATCAGCTTCCAGTCGGACTGCATGTAAGCCGCGTACGAAGCACCAGGTCACCAAGCCTGCCACCTCGTCCGAGTCATCACCCGTCAAGACTCTACCGGTCTTCCTCTCCCATTCCTCGATCTCCATTCGCTGATTTGCCGGTGGCTCGAGGCCGTCCGATTCCCCCAAGATCGTTGGGGAAAGGAGGACCGGGTAATCGGAAGACTCCGAGGTCGCAGATTCCGAGAGGACTCTCCTTGAGCGACGAGATGGAACTGCCTTCTTCTTGCTTTTCGGCTCGACTGGCGGAAGGAGCATAATATCTAGCATTCGATCAATCGTCTAAATCCTCATCAGCGTCATCTTCCACCAGAACAAGATCGACTTACCCTCCAAGCCATTGGGATCGCAGCCTCGGCATTCATGTCGGGCGCTGGTCCCTGTCCCGCCCATTCCGCACCATGCGCGTGATGCGACGTCTTCTGGCCATGCACGCGGTCGTCCTCTTCCATGACCCTGGCGATAGTGGGCTCGCTCAACTCATCCCCTCTCGCCGCCAGTGTCTCGTCTGTGACCAGGTCAAGGGAAGGGCCCCTTTCTAGAAAGAATCGGAGCTTCTGGGACGACATCGCGAGCAGCCAGGTGTGAGGGACCCAAGTGACCTAGGAGCTTGCCTTAATAAAAGTCCCTTGTGATGAGCAGTACGAACATGACGAAACCCTCGACCGGTCCACTTGACAAGATATTCTCTTGCGAGCTGATCTTTATAGTTTGGCTTCCCATCCGGCGGAATCTGCTCTGCACCGGCCGGCAAGGGTCTCCAAGCGCAGATCTGTAGATGCATTGACCTTTGCTCCTACGTCGTCGATGTTTAGAAAACGTACAATATCAACGGTCCAGACCCAATCTCGACATTCATGGCAGAACCACCCATCTCTGCCATTGTCGGTTGGGTATTGGTAAGATTCGGCAACTTCCGCTGTTCCAGACATCTTTTCCTTAGGGCGCTTCACTGCGAAGCGAATCAATTTCACTGTCCAGAACAGGGATAACCTCACTCACAGTGCTCGTAATGCACAGCCTGTTTGCAGCGCCAACACCGGAACAGCAGAGGCGCCGGCATCTTGGGCTCGCTCCCTCCTTCTTCGCCGTCAATCTGCATAGGTTCGGACCCCTGCTCGTTCTCCGCTCTACCGTTAGGCAGATTGACGTCCTCCGGCTTGACCGTCTCTTCGTGGCATACGAAACACTTCGGGTGGACAGAGCAACTCGAGCAAACGAATGTCCACGCCTCGTCAACACCGACCGACTTCCTCTTTCGTTGTCCTTCCGGTGGTGTACCCTCCTTGTCTAGAAGAGCGACAAGGGCGTCCTTCTTCTGACTCTCGCTTAGGCAGCCCTACCAGCCTGTCAGTGAGAGTCCATGTCGAGAAAAGCATGCCAACCCAGTGCGAGACGACGACACATTTCTCGCACTAGGCACACGTCAGTACTGAAAGACTCCAGAAGACGTAAACGGCGTACCTCCATCCATCCCTCGAGATCCCTGGCTAGCTCTTCATCCGTGACCTCATCGTCATTCTTCTTCCTCTTCTTCCCCGACTTCCGCTTTCGCTTCAAAGCCCTTTCGAGCATCTCATCTGCCGGTCCTCGCGAGCACTTCTCACAGAACTGTTTCTCGTGTCAGTATTCCTGGAGGCAGGAATCTTTCATGACTCACTGAGCGATGACGGCTAAGCGCTTCCATGCTGACTTCACCGAGACTCCCACCCTCTAAAGCTTCGCTACACTCGTCATCACTCTCCATGCTCTTCTGCTTGTAATCTGACCCGGTGCCCTCATCGACATCCTCCATCTTCCTCATCTTCCGCGCCGAAGTCCGAAGGGATGATCGATGAGGCATCTTGCCTTTCCTCCTACCGCCATAAAAAGACTCTTCGGATACTGAAGACATTTTCAAGATCCTGGGGCATGGCTACATGAGACAGATCAATGAACAGTCATGAAAGGAACAGAAGAAAAGGGGAGACATGGGGATCCCCTCCTTTCTCAGGTCCGAACACACACACTAGGCGGGCCCCAGAGATCGGCCATCAAACTCACGGATCGCTTCGCCACCCTGGCACTTTTCCTGATCACCTTCTCAGGCTCCGGCCCCCTTCCGCTCCTCCGAAGCAAGACCACATCACTCTCGCTGTTTCCAGTCTCAGCCTCGAAAATCTCGTCCTCGTCATCTTCCGAGCCGTACCCGCCAAACTCATCCGAATCACCCGTGAAGAGTGGTGAAGACTGCTTGCGCGAGCTTGAGCCTCTTCTGGCCGCAGCTCGGACCGGACGAGGCCGACTGGAGGATGCACGGGATGAGGTGTCGACGGATATAGACTCGTTGAGAAGCTTGTGTCGGGATTGCAGCGTCGGCAGACTGGAGCGAGGAACATTGATGTACTGCCGTATTCGGTCAAGAGGCATGAGCGGGATCTCAACTACCGGGACGCGTCGTCTCATCCGCTCGATAGAGGTAGAGCCCGCTTGAGATGAAGCAGCTCGGGTTGCTCTCGGTAGCCGGGCAGTGGGCCTGGGCATCTCGTCGTCCGAGGAAGGAACCGTCGTTGCAAGGGGTTCGTTGGAAGGGTCGGACGGATGGACTGGCGATGAAGTCCGGCGGGAAGATGGGAGAATATCGTGACCAATGGTGAAAACGGAACCCGCAAGATTTCCCAGGCCCTGCTCTACGACCGAGCTCGCGGGTCCCGCCATTCCCTCTGTACTCCTAGCCTGATCTTCTCCCTCACTGTCGACAGGTATGTGAGACGAGCTCGGAATCTGCCGTACAATCTGCTCTCCACCTTCCCCTTCCCGCGGCGTGATAACTTCGTCCCCTCCTGTTGGTGGTTTCGTATGATCACCCTGGTCAGGAGAGACATGTGGAGCGTTTGAAAATTGAACGGGATCCGCCAAGACTTCCTCACGCCGGTCGTTGGGCGACCTCTTATCCGTCCCGTTCTCCAAGTCTTCCACGACTTTGTCCTCCTCGTCCTCATCACCAAAGCCGAGCGGTCCGTTGCTGTTGCCGGTAGTGATCATTTCACCGTTACCTTCACATGTAACAGTCTAGGGGAATCCTTTCGCCTCGTCGACTCCTGGCCCATTCGCTGAATTCGCGGAGATAGTCTCGCGTCTCGACTGTCTGACTTTGAGTCCGGGTTGACATATCTTTGTGTACAATCCGGTCGTTCGACCTCGCAAACCGGCGTGTTTTCCCCGCACTCACCCCGTGCCTGACGTTCCCTCGCTTCTATCCGACCTCGACTGTTTGCTCCGTCCCTCGATTGGGACATTGAAGGACAACTCCCCATCGATCGATTTATTGCATTGGTGCAGCGACGTGCTGGATCGATCCACCGCTTATACGAATACGACGATGAATTCACTGTCGATCGGGGTCGAGGGCTGATGGAGTGCGGTGCATAACGACTCCTCATCGCGAGGATATTTCAAGACATGAGCGCGGCTGAACAGTATCCGACCAATCCTTCGTCATCGCAGAGTCTTCCATCATCACCTTATCAAGAGAGTAGTGCGTATGTCCCAACAACAGAAACTCGCTTCAGCGTTTCGCTGTTTGTGTCGATCTCGGCAATCAATCCTATCGTTCCCACATTCTGGGGCTTCATGTTGAGCAGCTGCTCGCAATGTGCCTCCGTATACACAACTCTCCCTCATCCTCTCCCCCTCCACCAAGTGACAGCGAGACTCGAGCCGATCTCCACAACGAGCTGATCGCGCTCCCATTATGCTGGCCTTCCGATTCACAAGATGCACCTCGTAATCAGATGCTTTCGAGCGAGGAGACAGTGAACAGATATGTCACGTCAACACGAGGGTCCCTGGCCATCTGCATATCTGGGACGACCTCGATTACCGTGTTAGCGACATATCCAGCTGGTCGATTGCTCATCAAAACCGCTTCCAATCTGCAGAATCAAGCGGCCATGATCGAGATCGCTACCCTTGACATCTTGAGGAATACTTAAAATCTGACGAGCGGAAACACCGACCGATATTCGAGTCACTTAGTGCCAAGCAGTGCGGAAGCTGCGGGAGTTTTCAAGGCTTACTGGCTACAGGCACAATGTGACCACTGTAGGGATATATCCGAGCCGCCCGAGGAGGAGAGCGTTGGTGACGAGACGATGAATGACGTTTCTGCTTTGAACAATCAGATGGGGACGGTGATCATCGATACGCCGTCTTCGACACCTCACAAAAACATTCCGACTATCGGCGATGCGAGCTCAAGATTTCATATTTTAGCGGTAGAGTACGACCGCACAGTCGAAGCCTCTTTGGTACCGTCTCCTCAGACTTGCACATCGCTCCCTTCACGACATGGCCAGACGTTTATAACCATCCATCCCGCCAATTCTGACTTGTGGGGTTCAGAGATCATTTCGCAGGTTTCCGGGCTCAGCATCCTACTCCATGATGGACCCAAGCCAACCGAGTATCGGAGCTACCGATCCGGAAGCGCAACCCAAGGACGAGTGGGCCGTTCGGCCACATCTCGCGACCCTCAATATCTATGAGGTGTCCGACAAAAGCTAGAGCCCAAATTTGCACATAGAAATCGATTCCACCCTGAGGACCGCCGCGCTTTCCGGATCGTCGCCTCTTTTGTCGCGCATCAAAGCGGCGCTACTTTCTGTCATCGAGTCTACATGCTGAGCGAACCCGAACGGGAAGCTGGTCCCGAGGTGAGCGAGACTGGAGGCGACAAAAGGAGCTGGCACGAAAGGTGGCAGGGCTTCGTCAAAGATCTCTTGACCTCGCCAGCCGTACGCGATCATGAGTCGCTCCGGGGAGACACTTTCGTATATTGCAAGAACGGGGATGAGTATGAAGCTGCTACTGGGGAGAGGATTCTCCTCCACGGCTGGGTGCATGTACCCCCGCCTGAATCACCAGGTGCCGGCGAGGAATTGCCGAAGGCTATCGAGCCTGAGCCGACCAATTACGAGGACGACCCGGACATTGAAGGTCGATGCCGACTCTTGGCGACGATGATGTGATGACGACGGGTCGGATCTCAGGGCCGTCCGGCGGTCGCGCTTCGTGTTTGTGTAACCCTCCCGTTCGTCTTTATCACATGGCAGATTGATGGATTGACTTTCAGTATGAACGCATATGGTCCCTTCAGCAACAATCAGTGCAGGATGAGTTCGTCCTCATGGGGGAAGCAGCGAGCCGCTGACGGTCCATGATCATTGATCGAGTAAGTCGCCCATCTTGTGATCCGGGTTGAGCAGATATGCGATCATCGAGGATCCTCGTCCGTTCTAAGCTCCGGTCTCGATTCCACTCATCTCCAAGCAAAGTCCATCCTGTCTTCCCCTCCGATTCGCAAGAGCCGCTCACCGTCCCCACCCCTCCCCACCCTCCGCAACCCTAACTTCCTCCTGACTCGCTTGCCCCTCCCCGCCATCCGCCACCGCCGACTCCCTCGTGAACCCCTCGAACCGATTCCCCACCTCCCTTCCCATGGCCTCCACATACCCCGGGCTGACCGCGATTAGCATCGCTTCTAAACTCTCGTATGTCGTCGACGGGAACGTCTTTCCGTCCGTATTGATCACGTTCTCCAACTGATCCACATAAGCCCATACCCAGATCCCCAGTTCCAGAACAGAAGAGTTGGCCCGGGAAGGGGGACGTACGGTATATCCCCTTCTATCAAGGGTGATCTGCGCTATCCCACCTTCCAACAAACCAATTTCGGCCGCCGCAACCACCTCTGTCCCGGTGGTACCGCTTGATGCGGAATCGGAAGCGATGCGCTGTTTGTCCTCGGGTGTTATGGGGAAGGAGGAGCAGTGGATGACTCGGGAGGTAGAGGGGTTGATCCCGAAGGCGTTCGTCCGGAGGGCAGATTCTAGCTCGGGGATGGGGTCGAGGAGGATGTCGGAGGGTGATGGGGAGGTCATGTTAGGTGATTTGCGGAGAGCAAGAGCAGTCCCAGGTGTGATAGTGGGGGGTATCAATTGCCGGAAAGCGATACGACGGGGATCAAGTGGCGAACCTCCACAGGTCAAGCGGCATGATCCGGACAGGACCGTATCTCAGGATCTGTAGTCTCACGCTTGGTTTTGGGAGTCTTATGGTTGTGCAACGGCACGAGATAATGCTAGACCATGCGTCATACACCTAAGCAGGAGCCGCGATCGTCCTCTGAGCATCCCCACCTAGGTTATCGGGAATCGCAAACCGCCCATCAGTCTCCGATAACAGCTTGCCACCGAACAGCACCTGGCCGTTCTTGGCGTGGAAGGCTGCTAGACGGGCCTCGACCTCGGGTCCTACTCCAAGTCAGTACTCGCCCACAATTTGGCAGTCAGCAGGACTTACGGAAATGTCGCATCAGTCCCTGGATGGGCCAGGCTGCTGCATCTCCAAGCGCGCAGATAGTGTGTCCCTCGACTTGCTTTCTGTGGAACTCGTCAGCTCGGGAGACAGGGTCAAAGGGGTACTCACGTCAGCTCTAGCAACATATCGATCTCTCGCTCCTGTGCCCGTCCCTCAACCATTCGGTCCATCATGTTCATCATCCAAGTTGTCCCCTCTCGACAAGGTGTACATTGCCCGCAAGACTCGTGCTTGTAGAACTTGGCGAATCGGGCGATAGCGGAGATCATATCGGTACTCTGGTCCATGACGATGACCGCGCCGGTACCAAGTGATGTCTGGTTATCCTTGAGTGAATCGTAGTCCATCCTGGACATGTCAGACAAGGAAGAAGCTTCAGACGAAGGGACTCACAAGACCTTATCGCAGGTGTCTGGCGGTATGACGGGTACAGAGCATCCTCCCGGGATGATCCCCTTGAGGTTCGACCATCCTCCCCTGATCCCACCACAGTGCTTCTCCAACAGTTCCCGCAACGGAATGCTCATCTCCTCCTCCACGACACACGGGTTGTTCACATGCCCACTGACACAATACACCTTCGTCCCCGAGTTCCTCTCCCTCCCAAAGCTCGCAAACCACTTGCCTCCTCTCCGCGCGATCGTGGGTGCCACCGCGACAGTTTCCACGTTCGCAACAGTCGACGGGCAACCGAACAGCCCGACGTCTGCCGGGAATGGCGGCTTGAGCCGAGGCTTCCCCTGCTTGCCCTCGAGCGACTCGATGAGCGCCGTCTCCTCGCCACAGATGTACGCGCCAGCTCCTCGGTGAAGGTAGACGTCGAAATTGTAGCCCGATCCACAGGCGTTCCTGCCGATCAATCCGGCTTTGTAAGCCTCTTGGATCGCCTGCTCGACGTGTGATGCTTCCTGATAGAACTCGCCACGGATGTAAATATATGCTGAGCGATGTCAGGTGATATTGCAGGTAGCGGGAAACAGACATACCTGCTGTTGCATTCATTGCTCGGCCGGCCACGAGACATCCCTCGACAAGCTTATGAGGATCGCCACGCATGATCTCTCGATCTTTGCAGGTTCCTGGCTCTCCCTCATCGGCATTGACGACAAGGTAGCGTGGTCTAAGCAAATGTGAGTGTCGTTCTACCCAAGATGTAGCTGAAGGCAAAGCTCGGTTAGGCAGCCTACACTCACCTCTTATCCTTCTCCCATCCCGGTTTGTTCACTGCAAATCACACTCAGATCAGCATGACATTCTAGAGCGTTCGACCCACTGAAACTCCACTTGAGTCCACTCGGGAACCCCGCCCCTCCCCGTCCTCTCAACCCCGAATCCTTCATAGTCTGGATCAACCACGAATCCCCTTTCAACAAAATCTCCTTCGTCTTATGCCAATCCCCTCGACTCTTCGCACCCTTGATCCCATGATCGTGTCGGGAATTCAGGTTCGTGAAGATCCGATCTTGGTCTTTGAGACCTCCGTAGTGGCGGACAGGGGGGTCGGAGACGGTGGCTAGGGATCGGGAGGCTATGGGGGCGGTACGGAGGAGTGTGGTGGATCGGGAGGCGGCACGGATGGCGGTGGTGGGCGTGAGCATGATGATCGAAGTGTTTTTGAAGCTATCGAACCGAATGAATGGATGATGAGATGGTTAGTGCTCGATCGGGAATCACAATTGGTGGAGACCGGGATCACCCGGAAAAGTGGCGATTTCGCATGCGGCAGCCTTCCCTGGTTTCCCCCTTGTTCCCATAACCGCCAGCAGCCCTCTGCGTCAACAAGCTGAATCGAAAACCAGTTGCCCCGTACCTAGAATGTGATCAATCGAACTGATGCGCTGTACATCTCCTCGCAAATCTGTCGTGGGTTGGCGTCAAGGCTTTGATTGCAAGGCAATTCAGCAGAGCGGTTCACTTCAAGATACCTGGCGTTTCCTGACCCACGCCCGCGTGCTTCACAGTCGTGTGACCTCCTTTGTCAGCCCACTATGCACGATCTAAAGGACGTCGTGTGCACGCATTCGAACCGAGTGTCATAAGGGCCTTCTCATCCGCATCATCATCTCGCTCATTGTGATTCTGCGTTTCGTTCGTTACATCTGCATTCGGCCATACCTCCACAATCATTCTAGCATTTTCGCATATCGCAGTGAGTGCATAGACCGGTTATATTCCATCAGCTAATTTGTAAACAGATGGACTACATCACCGTCATCGCCACGCGCTCAATCATCCTATTCCCGGGCCAGAAGCCCATCCACAAGCACTCAACATCCGCCTCGTCTTGCCTGAACACACCGACCACAGCCATCACCCCTCCAACACCGATCAGCATGCCCATCCAGTCCCTCATGTACGATGTCAACGAATGCGCTCACTTCCTCCTCCATCATCTCCTGACGTCATCCTCGCTCGGTGCGGTCGGGAAAGATGTCAGCGCGGAGGCGGAGGTGATGGTGTGGAAGGAGATCGATCGGGCGACGCTGTTCGTGAGGGGTATAGGGGAGTGGTTTGCGGCCGCCAAGCATGCGAAGATCAGGGAGAAGGATCTGAGGAGGATTGCGGGGAAGTATGGGGTGAGGTCGAAGGAGGTCAAGGAGGATGAGAGGGACGGCGAACATGGGGTGGAGTCGCTGAAGGGTGAGCGAGTGACCAAGGGCAGCATTAGCGACAGGATCATCATCGCAGCGTAGTGGGCTTGTCTCGGGTTCATGATCGCACCTCATAAATGCATGTACTAAATGGCGAGCATGACATACCTAGATCCAATCAGCTCTGACTTCACTGCTCAAAACTCCACTTACCCAGCAATCATCACCATCCCCCCAATCGGCGTCAACGGCCCAAACACCTTCCCCACCTTCTCCCTCGCCAATACCAGTCCAAAGACAGTGCCCGAGAACGTCAGCGCACCACCAAGGATCATCCCAGCAGCATATCGATATCGCCTGATCCCCGATACGATGCCTGGGTGGTACGAGATGGCGAGGAGGGCGATACCGTTATAGATCAGGTAGGAAGCGCCGGTGGACCATGATGTTATTGATCGCTCGGGGAGGTTGCGGGAACGGAGACCGTGTGAGCCGAAGGCACCGAATGACATGCCGGTGGCAGCTGGGATAGGGGATCAGCTATGCTTCCGGATACGGCCCGACGGTATACTCGACGCGATGCTACCAAATGCACAGCTGACTCACTGAGAAGCGCTCCAGATCGCCAGACATTTGTCGCGTTCATGATTGATCACTGACTCTTGGATAGGAACTGAGCTGAAGACGGTATGATCTGACCAAGCACTCATCGATCACGAGGCAACAGAAGCCTATCTGGGTATCCGCAGTGTTAGGCGCACCATCTTTTAGCCCGAGCTTTGTTTTCCGTCCTCTTTCTCGATCATCTAGCGACCATGGCGGCGGCCACAGCGATCCTCCAAGTGCATCCGCACTTTAATCCCGAGGAAGCTGCCCATGCCGCAGCCGAGTTCGTCACCAGTAAGCCTAGTTCCGCTCGCTTCGTCACCTATCGACGGTTACAGGTCTCGATAACCTCCCTGGCGAAGTGACGTTTCTCCTCGAGGAGACCAAGGAGAAGGATGTGCGCATCAACCGTATGCGTTTCTCTTGTGTTGAACAGAACACGCGCTGATGTGATCAGAACTGATCACCCGGATCAATACCCGTCATTACGGTTTAACCAAGCATGCCCGCAACCCTCCCTCCTCCTCCGGATCCACCACCCCGACCTTCCCCCTCCCCATCCCACCAGGCTCTTCCCTCCCCACCGCCCACCTCTCGGCCAAAGACGCACAAGCATTGACCAAGATCCAAGCGGAATGGGGCAAAGTCGAGGCGTTACAGGAGGAGAAGATCAAGCTCGCAGAGAGGATGGAGCGGATCGTGAATCGGGCCAGAGAGAGGGCGAAGGCGGAGTGGAAGAAGGTTGGGGGGATGGATTTGGATGAGCTGGAGAGTGAGCAGGGGAAGGTGGGAATGTTTGGGGAGATGGGTGGGGCGGAGGTCATGTTGCCTCCTGGCGGGCTGGGTAGCGGAACGGATGGTAGACCCATCAAAAGTGGGACTTTTGCATCTCTTCGCGATTACTAGCTGACGGGGCTCAGAACGAAAACCCAACGCCCTTCCATTACCTCTCCCATCCGCTACCTTCCCCCCGACGACCGTAATCCATCCCCCATCCTCTATGCCCCCTCCCTCAGTGCCCTTCTCCTCCCGCCCCTCCCTCTCGGCCCGCTCATCACATACTCACCACCGCTCATCCCGCGCCGAGCGCCAAGCCTCCATCTCCACCATGTCCGAAGCAGATCCCGACGCCGAGGGCGAAGTCGAGGTCGCCGAACAAGGGGATGGTGAAGCCGACGAGAGGCTATACTGCCTATGTCAGCAGAAGAGTTACGGTGAGATGATAGGGTGTGATAATGATCGATGCGAGTATGAATGGGTGAGTTGGCAGGGCGATCTTTGGTTGCCAATACTCGCTGATTCGTCATTCAGTTCCACGTCAAGTGCGTCGATATTAGCGGACCTCTGCCAGATACGTGGTATTGTCCGGATTGCGTGCGGAAGCTCGGACTCAGCTCGAGCGATGGGAGAGGCGCCGGTCAGAGGGATAAGAAGGGAAGAAAGCGATAGTACTGGAAAGTCCAGGTGGAGCTGGCCATGTGGGTTAGATTGCACGTCAGGATTTCCCTGGCGAGGGGTTGTCGAATTTCGGAAGGAGAATCCATGCGAGTGCATGCTCGTATCATGCAGGGGATCGACCACCAGCCGGATAGCGGTCCTGAGGAGCAAACGTCAGAGGCTAGTGTTTGGCTTCTAAGCGCACATCCAGGGCAGGTCATTGGGCTTGACCCAGTGAACTGTTCCAATCGTTTGTGTAACGCTCATCGCGTGCATGATGGAGGGTGACTTAAAGATATTGCGGTACTCAGTCGGAGTTCCGAACGAAGCGGCGTAAATCGCGACAAATAATCAATCGAAGCAGTTCGAGCATCACCGCTTTCCGTGGCCCGTGAAGGCCCAATTGAGGATCAAAGGGTACTCGTCCACCGTAACAATCTCGCTCCCGTCGCTCGCTTCATTTCGCCACTCCCGTCGGTGCACGTCAGCCGGCGCTGAGCCGTGATCCAAACCAATCACTGTCCATAGCGCCCCTGTCTTCAAAGTTGGGCAAACACGCTTCAGAATCTCCGCCGTCGCGATGTGAAGACGCTGCTGTGTGTGGAAGGTCCCGAGAGTGTTTTGCGCGACGGCGTGGTCGGCGTTGGTCTCGTTGAAATCTTTCCAAGATCGTCGGCCGTTGACTCTGATCCTTTGCGACCCGTATTCCCGATTGGTGCACACACGGATGCTGCAATCCCGGTGTTCAAGGTGTTGAAAGTTGTTAGGATCTCGTTGAAGCGATCCCTGGAGACTTGCATAAACGGGAGTACGCTGTCTTGCTCGCAAACGTACAAGATCGCCAATTTCGGTGTAGAGGTTGCGGTAAGCCCCTTTATACCGCCCTGATTTTCGCATCAGACGCAAGTCAGTGATTTCATCGTCGGCGCCGGTCGGATCCCCCTCGATCACGATGGCGTAACCTTTTATAGTCACTGTCGCTGCCGATTGGCGAGATCGAGAGGTCGACGAGATTTGGACACGCCTTGGAGACGAGTGGAAGCAGTTCAATCGGGTGCCACACACAAGAAGCACCAATGGGGAGCGTTGTCAAGCGAGAGAGGGTAGGTCGAAGGCAATTGTCTCGACTGATCTTCCTCCAAGTCTCCGTTTCGGATGCGCCGTTTGTCTTGAACCTGAGATGTCGGAAAAATGGACAGATTACCAGGATCTCCCTATGCCAACAGCCGGATTCGTCATTGATTGAACTCTGGAGGGCAAGAGATTTGAGTTTCGGCAGGCGGAAATTAATTGACCGGAGTTGCTTGATAGTCGGTTCAGGGCCATTTTAATATGAGTGACGCCAAATGAAGCAAATGAAGAGTTCCTCCAGTACGGGAAAAGCGGTGACAATGTCTTGAAAGGCGGATACGATAGTAGGGCAGTAAGACGAATCGGAAGGACGCCAAAGGATACCAAAATCTAGCCGTCTCCATTAAAAGATCAGCCCAGGATCAATGATGTCAGGAAGTTATTCCCCGGACGCCCTTCCTAAAGGTCTATGAGCGCTCCAGGATACTTCGCTGCATTTCCTCGGCGGTCTAAGGTCTATAGCAGAACGTTGGGAAGCCGATATGCAATCCGGTGAGACGCACCGTGCGCCGAGTTCGGAGGCACGAGTTCCGGAAAGACCGTAAATCCTTCCAGTGCTGCCCGCTGATCACATGATATGCGCGTTGCCAATGAGGTCGGAAGCCGGGCATAGGCATCGCGATATCCTCGTTGAGGTGAAAAGCGATTCTTAGAAGTATGTCGTCATTGGGTGATAGGATGGTGCGCGGATTTGTTTCAGTTTGACCATTTTGTGCTGTTTCGCACAACGAGGAAATGGTCGTCGGCTGATCGAGGGCAATCTCGCCACCGAAGGCTCCGGAGTCAGAGGGCGTCCCGGAGCCTTGATCCGTAGCCGATGTAGTCTGGGGAGAGTGCTGAAGAGCTACGAAGTCTGATGAGGGATTAGGCTCGAGATGGTTGTGACTAGCTTGAGAGGTATATCCTTGAACTCCTTGTCCTACCGGAGGATCCAAGGCTGATAGTCGTCTGTGGAAAATTTGGAACCCTTCGATGTTTACGGCTCCTACGATTGACCATGATAGTACTGCTAAAATGTTTCGGCTTCTAGACTTTGCACATGGCGGACATTAAACTCACTGACATCGCTAGTGGATCTTGTCCATACGCCGACGGGACAATCTTCAGTCCAGAGACAGATATCAATGAAGCATGTATGGCAGCTGATACCATTAGCTCATGATAAGGATCGCTGCCAGCCGGGTACGACTGCGAAGGAATGTTCCAGAAAGAATTAGGTGGAAAGAAGAACGAAGAGGAACGAACGAAAGCATCTCCGGATCAACCTGAAACACGAGGAGACCCCGCCTCCACCTCTAGGAGTATTGCCACATTTCATAATTCCGAGATTTGATTCCGTTTGTTGATCCAGCTCCTGTCCGTCCAACAGCGATCCCGATAGTCTAGCCACCTTTCTGTTCCTCACCTTCGCTTTGCCCTTCCTTCCTCACGCTTCCTCCCTCACCAACATGGTATGCTACGCCTTGGGCCTTTTATCGTGAAGCTGATGAAATTCCAATGAGCAGTCGCTCACGCCTCAAGCACTACGCCTCCTCTCTCGCGAGGTGGTAACTCTCCGGAACGATCCGCCAGAGGGTGTACGAATAGTCGTGGATGAGGACGACCTGACCGCTATGGAAGGATGGGTACAGGGACCTGGTGAGTCAGCTTGTGGCGGCGTCAAACGGCAGTGTCGCGCTCGAAGACGGTTTGGTACCGGCGGCGTGACCAACAGCCTTACCACATGGATTGTGACAGTAACCATCAATCGGGATCTGCTTCTACGTCTTCTGACTGGCTGATTCTGATGGCTTGTACTTGGCCTTCCGCTGACGCATGGTATTTCGTAGCTGGAACACCTTACGAGGGCGGCTACTTCCGGATACAGTTCGACTTCGGACCCGAGTACCCCAACCTTCCTCCGAAATGTACGTCCTACCGACCCATGTCCGGTGTTGCGAAAGTAGAATCTGACCCTAAAACACAGGTACCATGCTCACCAAGATCTTCCACCCCAACATGTCTAAATCCGGTGAGATCTGCGTCGACACGCTGAAGAAGGGATGGAAGAAGGAGTTTGGAGTGGGACATGTGCTTGTAGTGCGTTCAGCTTGCTCTTCCCTAGCTTGAAACCGGCGATTCTTTGAGGGTCGCCGGTGTATGACTTCCGGATAAGCTGACTTGTTGGTAGACCATCAAGTGCCTTCTCATCTATCCCAATCCGGAGAGTGCACTGGATGAAGAAGCGGGCAAGCAATTACTCGCGGACTATGACGGGTATTGCAAGGTGCGCTGATTGTAGCGTGTCTCTCGCTAGCGGCTTTGCGGAGGAACCGACTGACATCAGCGCTTTCAGTACGCCAGGTTGATTACAAACATCCATGCTACGCCCAAAGTACGCCCGTTCCTCAGTGGTGTGGTATTGAGCTGATGACTCCACCCAGATCCCTCCATCAGAGTTCCGAAATACCACCGCAAAGTCGAAACACGCCTCCTCCGGCTCCACCTCTACCGCCCACCTCCTCCCTAGCACAGGCTCCCATTCTCGACCGCCAAATTCCACGTCCTCAACCACTACGACCTCTTCCATTCCCTCAAAACCCGCACCCCTCGGCGCTCACGCCAGGCAGGAGCAGAGTCCTCTCGTGGAGCAGATACCTATGATGGGAGAGGAGAAGGCGTTAAAGCCGACCACGGGGACGAAGGTGCCGAGTGCTGCTGGGGGAAAGACCGCAGCAGCGAGCAAGGCGAAGAGAGGGTTGAAGAGGTTGTGAGGGCTTCTGAGCTGTCTAAGCGAGCTGGGGCGGACGGCCTTGATATCATGGACAATGCATCTTCTCCAGGCTCGGCGGGTTTCAAGCATTGCAAGCAGGCATTATGTCGTTACCCAGCATGTCATAGTTGTCCCCGTTTCACCAGTGGCAAGAGAATGCAGTCGCGTTCACCGGAACAATCTCAGAGCATGCAGATAGAAAGAAACCTCCGATTTGTTTCACTCTAAACCCTACTCCTTCTCGGTCAAGAGCCCTTTCGTGAGGCTACGATGCCAGCACCAATCTTCTCCTCCCCCTTTCTCAACCTAAGCGTCATCAACTCCCTCCTGTCCTCCACCTCGAATCCGCCGATCCCAGTCCAGCGCATCCAACTCCTCTCCGCCACACTCCACCTCCTCACCAACCCACCTTCCATTTCTGCCTCTTCCCCTTCATCATCGACAGGCGTTGAAAGGGGCAGAACTCGAGCGTCAGAGCTGGAAAACCCGACAGAGGTCATGCGTGTCCGACTAGATCTAGCTAAGGCACACCTGGCATTGGAGGTGCCGGATCTGAGGACGGCGGAGGTGGAATTGACGGGTATTGAGGGTGCTGCAAAGGGGGTGATGAAGCGGCTCAGAGGTCGGCGGAAGGATCGTGGGGAAGAAGGCAGAGGTGGAGAAGGTGACGAAGGTGGAGAAGGAGGGCGTGAAGGTGGAGAAGGAGGAGAGTCGGGAAGTGGGATCAACGTGGAGGAGAAGGACCCGCCTTGGCTCGCTGAAACGGGACGATTACGGGTGGAAGCGCTGAGAGTACTTGTTGGAGTTGAGGAGGGACTTGGGAGGGATGGTAGGGTGAGGAGATGGCGGGAGCTGATAGGGAAGCTGGAGGGCGACCACAGGGTCGGGTAGCTCTCTGCGAGGCATCATCCTACGGTGACATGTTGGAACGTTTATCATCCCGGTATTGTGAAGACATATAGATACGAAAGAAGAATGCCAAGGATTAGATATCACGATGACTCTCATAGATAATTGACCGGAAACTCCCAAGAGCAATGACCCTCCCCGCTCGACATTTAGTAATCGAACACCTTCATCTGCTTGCAGATTCGGTAAGCCGCTACCGCCGACCCGGACTTCTTCGAGTGCTTCACTGCCTCACCCACCCTTCTCGTCCATCAGCATTCAGGCAAGACAAGTCCCGAGACAAGGGAAACATACCACTCCTTCCCCGGTTTGTCTTCGACCACACATTTCGTCGTCCACATCCCCTCGCCCGCCCTGACCGACGTATACACCGGCTGCGTGTCGTACTTGTTGGCCAAGTACAAGTGGAGAGCACCTTTTGCGCCCACCGCGATCTTGTCCTCAATGCGTGATCCTTCGGGTGCGTCATCGCGGCCTGCGTTCAGCTCCTCGAGGCGAATCTGCTCTACTCTCATCGACTCGAGAGCGAAGGGGATGAAAAGGGACGAAGCCAGGAGCCTATGCAGTCGAAAGCTTGGCCGCAGGTCTTGCCTTTGGACGAGGAGACAGATGGCGTGTCCTGGGATGGGGTCGGAGACTTGATTTGGGACTCGCAATCCTTGTCTTGGACGTTGAGAAACTTGATGGCGGTGAGCTCGTAGTCAGCGGCGGAGCTCGTCGAGTCCTCGGAGCTTGTGTCTTCGTCCGAGCTGGACTCTTCATCGTCAGTCGAACTTGCTTCTTCCGATTCAGGCGATTCGGCTTTTGTCTCAGTGCGATCAGATGTTTGCGAAGGCTTCTCGTCTTCTCATGCTACGGCATCTCGAGTCGGGCCCTCCTCGCCCACGAACAAAGAGTAGTAAAAAGCGGCAACCCAGGATTCGAACATCGACCCTTTGGTGTTCTGTTGAGCACGAGTAGTATAGAAGGCGGAGGGCGTAGCGACGAGGCGATCGGTAATGCCAAATCTGTCGGACAGTTGAGCCAGGGTGGAGTCACGGACGAGCTGGCCTTTCGGCATCTGTATTACAGAATGGATCAAGTGGTGACCGGCAGGAAATGGTATGGACTTGCCGTACCAGGGCCTTCACGCAGCTCGGGGTAAAGGTCTTGGAGGAGAGACGTAACCACAGCCCCTGCCAGCACGTCAGCGGGAACCGACTGAATGGGCTGTTAGGCTGTGTCCGCACTGACCCAACAAGCCGTCCCCCACGTGTTCCAACTTCTCATAGTCCTGGACGATATCGCCCTGGACGATATCGAGCTCGTAAGCCCTTCTTGGGAGACCATGGGTGCTGGAACGAGTGACGGCGAGCTTGTGGAGGTTCGGGTCTGTGACACGGGGAAGAGGCGGAAGATCGAAAAGCGGTAAGCTCCGGAATGGAGTAGCTATTGAGACTCTCAAGGCTTGTTTGGGGCCGGCATGAAGAGTATTTCCCGAGGAGAGGAATGTAGAATAGTCAGGAAGTGATGTCACGATCAAAAGAAGTCAGTGGATATCAGGGTGAGTATGGTCCTGTACACAAATCTTTCAAGACGTCTGCAAGAGAGGTGAAGAGAAGGAGAAAGAGAAAGGGTAGCGCTGTAAATGCGATACCGGCTGACATGACGTGTACTTCTCGACAAAACCTTCTTTGTCTCGCTACTTTCACAAATCATGACCAGTAGGGTGACACCATCTCGCCCTCCATGCCTGCAGCACTTTCCTCATGGTCCACTCTGCACACTTCGAAGACACCTCGACACCCTTCACCTCGACTGAAGGCTCCACCGGTCATGACGCCCACATCCTCGCCTGTCGTGGCCAACGACCCTTTCAGCACCTTCTCATCGCGGACTACTTCGTTAGCCGGCAAGAAACGTCCGCGAGAGTCTGACGAGAATGCCAAGAGCAGACTGGCTCGAAGGACGAAGAGTACCGGCGATGCTCGAGAAGGACGAAGCGCAAAGGAGCGAGAAGCATTCAAGCGAGGTCTCATAGCAGTATTCGTTCCCAACGCTCTTCGAGAATCGGTGCTCGGCAACATGACGCACTACAACGACCTTCTCGCTCATTTCTTGCCTACTCCTACGGTACCGGTACCGCCATTACCGCCGCTTCTCCCATTGCTTCGAGCTTTGACAGCTCATGTCTCGCTCCTATCGCCTGAATTCCACTTACCGCTCGTTTCGGCCATCATCGCCCTACCTTGGGCGACTGGGGACGAGAAGTTCTTCAAGACATTTGTGGGATGGGCCGGGGTTCTAGTGAGCGCTCATCCAGGATGGACGAAGGAGGTTGTGAGAATGGCGGTTCAAGGCCTGACATGGCGTAAGCCGGTCCACGCATCGCCAAATCGCTTCCGTGGAAGCTGATGACGTGATTGTGCAGAGTGTGCGGTCACTGAGCCCACCTCTTCTACCATCTCCCTTACTCGCCGCGTTTTTCACGCTCGCCACCATCTGCTTCTTTCACACTTGCTCTCGCTCATCCCCACTCTCCCGAACGTGCTTCAGCCACTTATGGCACGCCAATTCCCCAACAAGCGAGAGTCGGAGGTCGCGCAAACGACCTGGGTCCGGAACTCCTGCGAACTCATCGGTTATTGCCAGGAGCTTGGTCAACGGGTGTGGGGTGAGATCGTCGACAGGATGTTGCGGATAGACGTAAGTGTCTCGGTACTTCCGAACATACGGATCGGTCCCTTTTTTCGGAACTAATGACTGCTTCTAGGTTGAGATTAACAACATCATCGAGGAGGAAGACGAGGAAGACGAGGAAGAGGAGGACGATGACATCGCCGGACCCTTAAGATTATCCGCCTCGGCCCACCTCGACCCTTTCGACCTGTTGATAACCGAAGAGTTGCCTGTTGCAGCCGCTTCCTTGAGACTTGCCACCTCGGACGACGATGGAGCATCTGATTCCGACCCAGATCCGGACGCCCTCTCTTCCGTCGATGGCGAAAGATCGGATGACGATGCATCTTCCAGCGATGAGGCGAAGCAAGCTGCTGCTCGACAAAAGAGACGCGAGACTGTCAAGTCGATGCGCCAGAAGCTGGACGGAATGCTATTCTATTTCTTCGAACATCTGGAAGAGTGCATGGGCGCAAAGATGGCCCGGCCACCCGCAGCGGAAACGGCCGAGCAGAATACGACGAACTCTGGCGGATCAACGCCTTCCCTGGAGACCTCTGCTCTGATACTCCCCAGCTTGATACCGAGGCGACAAAGTCCCACCCCTGCACAATCGCTGTCGCACGTTCAGACCCTCCTGACCCTGTTCTCCCGCCAAATTCTTTCCACCTCGGCAACACAACACATTCCTTTCCTCTTGTTCCTGTGCGCATCATTCTCGACCACCTTCACCGACCTCTTCCTCGGCCTCCTGGTATCACAGGCACTCTACGCGACCAACACTACTTCTCCCACAGCAACGACACAGCGGATCTCGCTCAGTCAACGTGTTGCCGCCACGGTCTACATCGGCTCGATCGTCTGTCGCGCACGTTTCGTGACGGACGAGCAGGCGCGACAGGTCACAACCTACCTTCTGGCTTATATAGACGGTAAGCTCCAACAGACCAGAACAGCGAGGAGCGTAGATGAGCTTCCGCTCTTCTACGCAGTGTGCCAGGCCGTCATGCTCATCTTCTGTTTCCGGTGGAGGGCATTCTCAAGTGAAAGGGAGGGGGATAGCGTGCTGGGCGAGATGGAGATGGACAGTGATAGCATCGAGGATGCGGCGGGTAGCAAATGGATGCGCGACCTCGAGATCCTGCAACGAGCCGTTACTAGCGAGCTCAATCCGCTACTCGTAGGCCCAACCTGGTTCTTTCGTTCGTCTGCAGTTGTCTGACGTCGCGCAGGGCTGCAACCCGATCATCGTTTCTACCTTCGCCAAAGTAGCCCATCAGACCAACTTCGCCTATTGCTTCTCCATCATCGAGGCCAACCAACAGCGCTCTCACGCGCAAGCACGGTCCGCCTCATCTCATTCGCTCAATGCTACGGCGAACACCACTCCGTCCCGGCAGCGTTCCCAACCATCGAATCCATCCCTCACCCTTCCCCGCCAGGCGAGACAATCGAATGTCGATGCGGGGCTTGACAACTACTTCCCATTCGACCCTTACGACTTACCCCGATCGAAGAGGTGGATCGACAGGATCTACCGGACATGGGACGAGGTTGCCATCAATAGCGGAGTCGACTCAGAATCGAATGTAGAAGAGAGCGATGAAGAGACAGAGGAGGATGACAGCGCCGGCGCTGACTCGGTGTTCGAAGACAGGCTGTCGAACGGTCAATCCTTGCCCAAGATGAGGAATGGGACCCTCAGCGATGCCCGACGACGGCTTCTCAGCAAGGACGGTGGTCTATCATCGAGCTTGGAAGGGATGGTCCTCGGCCCTGGTCTCACAAGATTGATGGGTTGAATGGCAGGACACGTTCCGTATTCGCCCTATGCATGATGGAGTACAACAGTACAGCAAATTCGTCAAATGGACATGCGTCTACCACAGCATCTCATCAGCCTCGATCTTCTCGGAAATGCTTGACCCACCGTAATCGATTCCCCTTCTGGATCGCTGGTGCTCCTTTGACGTCATCCACCAAGCCAGTCGGTAATCTCCCTTCCTCCTTCCACATCTTGAGTGCCTCTCGACCCGCTTTGACGCCGACAGCAAGGAGTTCAGTGAATCGCTTGAACCCGCCGAGCGTCTCGAAATCCTGTCATAAGCCAATCAGCGATCTATCCGACCACGGCGGAAGGGACGGTACCTGGACTGGCATGGCGAGATACAGGCAGTTCGGGTCCGCTTTCACGTCTTCAAGTGTCTTGACACTTGATACGCTGTACGACGTCAGCGAAGCCCGCGCCAATCAAGCAGGCACGTACTAGGCAAGACGCGATGAGATCTCCGTCATTGACAAGACCTTCCGCTCGTAGAACGGATTGAATCTGTTTCTAATCAGTCAAGGACTTGGCGGTGGGAAGAGGCCCACTTGTTGATAAAGATCCACCATCCCGATACCGAGTCGCCGTAGTTGCGTGGCGATGTGTCGTCAACGGATCCCACGTCTACTACAATGACATTACGGATCCCGTTGGACCGGAGGGGTGCGATCGGAGTATTGTCCATATATCCGCCGTCGACGAGGACTGCCATCGTCAGCACCGATGCACTTTCATCGTGAATAGCCTACGATTGCCGTTATCGGAAAGAGGTGGGAGGAGACCAGCAAGCGTCATGGATGCGCGCACGTATCGCCTGCGATTTATCAGCTGCAGTAAGAGGACGCTTGAATGAGCCGTACCATGCATAGCCGGAACGATGTACCTCCATTCGTGAGTGCGTTATATTCGTTGAATTTGCGAAGAAAGGGAGCCAGAAGTCTGAGTCTCGTCAGTGCGAGGAATTTATAGTCAAACGTGGGTACTGACCTTCAATGTGGGTATTGTAAAATGCCTTGTCTAAGATCATATCGTCAGCACTGAGCGTCCAATCAAATCCGGAGCGTACATATGCCGCGATCTAAAAGCTCTTAATCAGCGTCACACCCAGTCAAGGGCCAAATGAGCACTCACTAAACTCGTGTCCGGTGGTATAGGCTACAAAGGGGTATGTAACATCGCTCAGAATTCGCAACATGGAGCCCATTCTCCCAGCAAACTGCTTCGTCCGTCCGGTCGTTTCCAGGAGATCGGTCTCTCGAGCATACAGCCCACCCACAAAGGCGCCAATGGAGCATCCGCCAATCGCGTCTACGGGTACCCCAAACTCCTCGAGAGCTTGCAATAGTCCGATGTGGGAGATACCCCTCGCACCGCCACCGCCTAGAACAAGACCTATTTGCTTCCCACAGAGTCGTCGAGCAATGCGCGCAAAGTCGTTCATATGAGGTGGACGGCGCGGTCGACCGAGCGGTCGAAGACCTCGATACTTCTTGATTCGGGTCTCCACGCGCTCGCGCAAATGCTTGAAAGCTGCTATGGCAGCGGGATCGTGCACGGTCGACAGACCTTTCGAAGGCGTGATCACGCCGGGCAGCTCGATGTGATGGTGGGTATGAATCCATGGTCGATTCTGAAACGGTCAGGATGCGAATAACCTACCCTTCGACCTACTCTCAGCCATGGACGAGTAGATCCGGAGGCGACGGTCCGCTCGTCGTGTAGCAGGATGAGCTCCTTCCTTGCTGTTGTCTTGGTCGCGAGAAGGAGCTTTTCTAATATCCCGTCAGCCCTGACAACGTTCTGCGGAGTCGCTCTCACCATATTCTCCCAATGCCGGGTCATCTCCCATTGCTTCAGGCCGACATCAGGAAGGGGAAGGAACGGCATTTGGACAGCTCACCGAGAACGAGAACGAGATCTGCCTGCTTTAGCGTCAGCGATAGCGCCTTGTTTCGACATTTGTGGACTCACCTGCCTGATGCATGTCAAAGTCCACTGACTTGAGACCGGCGTGTCGGCAACATATAGCACAGTCCGATAGTGTTGCTGCGGACTGTCAGCTACGAGCTAGACGTTACGGAAGCGACGTACCTCCTGATCTGCCAGCCAGCCTGCTATTTTCAGTTTCCTGCACAGGTCAATCAGCGGCCTTCGTGAGAGGCTGAAATACTGACCCTATTCGAGCGAAAGCATGCCGGCCCAGATGGCGCATGACGGTGCCCTGGTCAAGATACGACGTGGAAGCACCCAGCTCCTCCAGTGAAGTTTTGAGTTTCCCCGCAAATTGGGCAACAGGTACACTGCGGGTGGAACCCAAGATGCACACAGTCTCTACGACTCCGTCAGGAAATTGCCACAAGAAGGAGATGTCATACTCACTAAGATTGACATCTGTTGAAGCTCTGTCCGTTGGTTGACTGCCTCGACCGGTTGACAGCGCTTGCTCCCCCATGGCTCTCCTGACTCTCGATGCAATCAACCTCATAAATTGCACAGTCGTCGCTGGATGCTTGATGCTGACTGCATCAAAGAGCGCTGCAGGGATGCGGACAAGCTCGCTATCTCGTATTGCGTGGACGGTATCGGATCGGTTTACAGCGGTGATGACGTCTAGCTCGCCAATGGAATCGCCCTGGCCGTACTCTCGGAGCACGTGAACGCTGTCGTCCTTCTCGTTCAACGATCGAAGACGACCGTCTAGGTAGAGTAAGATCCGTCATCTGTGACGACTGAGTCTCGCTCACTAATGACAATATAAAAGTCGGTTGACTTGTCACCCCTCTCGTACTGATGATCATCAGCAAGCTAGCGCGTAGGATCAACAAGCTCACCAGGACCTAACAATCAATGTGTCGTCAGCATAGAAGCCATCAAGCAGCAAGCACTGACCTGTCCACCGCCCAACTGCAGCCAATCCAGCGCAGCGTCGATGTGCAGGACTTGTCTTTGTCAGGGCGCATCTCTCCGGTGGCGTCTACGCTTACCGAGAGGAGACAAGAGAGACAGCAACCGCTTCGCTAGAGTGAGCAGAACGATCGGTCGACGCTCGATGATTCGCTGTAAAGCTTGATTAGGCAAGAAGCCGACGAAGCAGTCCGTCTTCGCCCTGATGTCAGATCAGCGACTGAACAAGGTTAAGACGGTAGGACCGACACGATGTTGACATAAGAGTCTGTACCGCAAAGCGATGCAAGGTAGCCTGCAACTCCACCGGGCTGAGACACTAGCGTCAATATCGATCGCAAAGGCAGCTGAGCGCGAATCTACCTTGACTATGAAAAGTCGCTCATCGATTTGGCCATCAAGGCGAGAGGGGTGCTCAGGCGGATCAAGGCCCAAGGCTACCCCGAATGGCCGGTCATCGGCGTTCGAAAAAGCGGACGATGGTGGATGATCACCATTGGCATGTTTGTAATTCGATGAGCGAGGCGTTTCATTGCCGGACCCCTGCAAAGGAATAGAAACCTGCATGCTCAGCTGCATCGTAAAACCAAACGCTCACCTCTAAAAAGCCATCAATAACATAGTATATCCCTGGTGATCTCTCGCCTTCCTTGACCAATGTGATCCCTTGCTTGAAGAACAGAATCTCTACATTTCCCTCAAGATCTCGCAGGACGTTCTTATCCCTGTCCTGTGCGAGTGATGATGCACCAGCCTGACTTTCCTGCATATTGCCGGAGACACTGCTCATCTCGTCATCCACACGAGCATTGAATACCGCATCTCGTAGCATCCCTCCAAGGATGTTGTCGCTGTTCGTGGAGGCGTTCATCATATCAAGGACATTGCCAAAAGGCGATTTCGAAGAATTCCGCCCGCCTGGAGGGAACATGGGCGAATTAGGGGTTGATACAGCCGAGACCGATGGCGCCAATGATGCATGGCCAATCGAGTCCATAGTCCCCTCGGTCGGCTCGGCGAGACCGATCGATTTGGCGATGGACAAGAGGACCGCCTCTCGCAGCTCAAATGTCTCCTCTTTTTGATCGGGGGAGGACTCGATAGGTACGCCGTTGTGATTTCGCAAATCGATAGTCGAGGTCGACAAACGTCCTCTCCATGTGTCCATGCGGGATAGGCCGGGAGTTTGCGCGGCTGGCCGGAAGTACGCTCCGCCATTCTCGTCCGGTACGGCGGCATGTGACATCGCGAGATCGCCCGCCGCCACTTGCTTCCGCATCGCTGACGCGCGACGGACCAGGTCCGATGACTGTCTGGCAGCCGTATCAGGGTTAAAGACAGCGGTACTGGATGGACCGACTTCTGGCATCTCCGAGCTTTTCTTTAATTCCAATCTCGTAAATTCGTTGATAGTGTTGCGATGATAGCCGTGGTCAGCTGCCGGAATCATCGCGTTCTTCGGTGTGGTAGAAGGCAATGACGGCGCTTTGACCGTCGGACTGGCTGGAACGTAGGTGAAGTTATCGCGACTCGCCACGCGCGGCCGCAGCGACGCACCAATAGAAGGAAAAGGATGTTTAGTAGAGACCGGAGGCTGAAAGCGGTCCCGCAGGGCTTGCATACCACCTCCGGTGTAGAACGATCGAGGCAGAGGATGAGACATTAGATGATTGAGCGAAGATTCGGACAGGAGGATTTCTCGCGTAAGGCCCAGAAATTTGTGCGCTGCGAAATCGTAAGCAGATCGCGCGCGTACTACTCACCGGTCATGAACGTCACCCTGCTGAAACGCTCGAGTACGACCTGTACCACCGTCCCACTAGCTTTGGGGTATTTCTTGGTTAGCGTCTTGAACGCCTTAGCAGGGATCACGGCGAGCGTCGTATCGACCGTAGCCCTCGCAATGGTCCCTTGAAGAGCCGCCGGGCCGGCGTCATGAGTGTCAGGAGATTTTAGCTTCTCCTTTCGCGGAGATTCGCGCGTCGGGCTTGCAAGTGGACGAGCAGTGGCAGGCGTTCTACCTCGAAAGCGTGGGATGGAGGCTACTTGTCGGAGTTCCGGCCGAGTCGTGGGGACAACAAGCGGAGAAGGCGGTTCGGATATCGAAACAGACAATGAGATGTCCTCCCCTTCTGCGGTGGCTGACGATGACCGGCTTTCCTGCCTCAACGTGCTCCGAGATGTATCCGCCGACAGTGAACGATGTCGACCGAGATTCGGGCCGGCATGCAAAATAGCATCTGGGCTCGCGACTCTTCTCCCCATCGTACCGTTGTCCATCTGGCTCACATCTGAATCGGCTCTTGCCTTTTTTCGGAGACTCCCGGCTTCGGCTCTTCCGGCATCGCTTGGATTCCTGCTGAGATTGACCACATTGTTCTCCTCTAATTCTTCGTCCTCTTCTTGGACCGGAGGCGTCCAAGCGAGCTTGATATCCTCAGTGAACAGAGAGAGGATTGAAAAGAGGGAGGACAAGGTGCCGCCAGTCGAGACCTCATTGAGAAGATGATATCCATTGAACGATGTCGGAGAAGAAGGTGCGAAAGCATATGGCGATGACGGTAAGGTCGGACTATGGTCTGACGAAGGAGCAAACTGGCTGAATCAGAATGAACCATACTCGTCGACTAAGAAGCTCACCACCTGGACCTTCCCCTCGACGACGCACCAGAAGCTGCCTCCTCCAATCTCCAGTGTCTCTCCCGCAGCTAACCTCCTCGTCTGCAGATTTCTACTCAGCTCGTGAAACACCGGTTTCTCGAGGTATCCGAAAATCCGGATTGCGGCTAAAAAATCATCGAGGTAATTGTGATAGTGTGATGAGCGGTTTCTTTGATCGCCCAAGCCGACGTTGACTAAAGGGGAAAGCTCTGTGGTGAGTGATGGTGGGGATGGAGGAGGGAGAGCGGGCTCCTTGAGCTGGGTATATCGTGCAAGGTAGCGGTATCGGATCACAAAGGTAAGGGCAAGGAGACTGGCAATGAACAGGCCGAGAAGGGAAGGAAAACCGAAAGATATCGTGAATGAGTACTGGAGCATCCGAACGACCATACTGTAGGGTGACATCAGAACATCATCAGACTGGGGCAATCCGCTCACCTTGGCAAGGTGATGGTCAACCATGCTATCAAGTCGCGGACCCGCTGCAGGACGTGAAGGATAGCCTGGATACAGGTGATGGCCAGCGAAACGAGCGGGTTACTACTCCCGTCCAGCGGGATTCTCGTGCTCGACATGCCGTACTCGTGGGGGAAACAATCTAGACGACCGAGTCGATTCTCCTCAAAGGGACATACAGTATATGGGCCACTAACATACGAGCGCATAAGCCACGTGGACGGCCTCGTCGGCATTTGGCTATTAATCCGAAACCAGGGCAAAAAGGGAGCGTCGTTTCGGATTTTGCCCTGGAATACCATGCATTGAGCTGGACACAGCTCCGTGAATCTGGGAGTTTAGCAAAGAGGGTCATCATGTCGATTGACATCATGGTGTCCACTTTTACAGCACATCTCGATTCGCTTCTGTCAGACTACCGAGGCAATTCACCTTCCCGTCGTAAGGTTGAGGGAGACTAACCCTGATGATCAGACTTGCAAAACCCTTCTCCCGATGTAATCAAATCTTCCATCTCGAGTCTCCAGGCCCTCCGCATGATATACAAAGCACATCCTGCAATCATGCATGGTGAGTCTCCGTTGCGTTTCGCTCTAGTAGTTGAAGATCCAGCAGGCTTCTCCCCTTTTAGGGGCACTTCGAAAGACTGGACGAGATTCGAGACATACTCTACGATATCTGGCGACCGACGGATAACCATAGCCGTGACCGAAGATGGGCGAGTGCACCATCTTCGCATGTCAATTTCAGCTTAAGGTACAAGCCTAGCCGACTCCGTACGCACGCTCGATGATGGGTCGACGGCTTTCGTGAAGCCCTCAGAGGAGCGGATGACGATGGCAACCTTCCTCGACAGGCTCCGTACGTATACTGTTGCGTCTTGCGTAATACTCAAGCATCACTGTTTAGGAGATCACAAGTCAGAGGAAGTGATATACATGCAATCACAGAACGGCAACATCTACCGGTCCGAGGGCGAGGAACCTGAGCTCAGCGCGTTTCAGCATTTCTTCGAGAGCGATATCCCTTGGATGAGGGACGCTACCGGTTTGTTTATTGGTTTTCTCATGACTGAGCCGCTGACGTGCAAATCAGCATCCTCGGCCGAAGCAGTGAACCTCTGGATTGGCACCTCCAGGAGCACGACTTCTCTGCATCATGACCCGTAGGCCATCGCTATCGCTTATACCGACATCTGACGGGACCGGAAGATATGAGAATATCTATCATGTATTGAGCGGGAGCAAGTCCTTCACCCTCATCTCCCCTATCGAAGGCCTCTGGCTTGACCGTCCGACATTTCCCTCCTCTGTGTTTGCGCTACTGATCATCCCAGAACGATTTCATCCGTCCGCAACGCTTCAACGCCGACCCTCCGGGTCGCTTGAGCCTGTACTCGACCCTTTACCGGCACGGCCAGTCCCATGGGTCGCCTCAACCGACACACCTGAGCGGATCGCGCCGATAGTGGTCACGGTGAAGGAAGGGGAGACGCTCTTCATCCCTGCGGGATGGTGGCACCGAGTCCAGCAGTCCGAGGGCTCAGGTGGTCTGGCTGTCGCTATCAATTAGTGCGATCTCCCAAGGGTACCCTTTGTGAGGCTTACCGGATGCCTAGCTGGTATCGCGCCGAGATTAATCCAGAGCGATACGCCCTTGAAAGGTTTACCAGACGTATCGCTCGGACTGCTGGACGGGTAGGGGTCATACCGGTCGACGAGGAGGAAACTGTACAGGCCGAAGATGGGATATGGGGCAGGGATGTGGATTCTGGGGAAGAATGGAAGCCTTCGGATTGGGGACGATGATCCATCGGGAAACGAGTACCGAAACGTGTTTCCATCAACACGACGACATCGCAGCCGTCCACTGAGGAACGTCCCGGATCAACATCACCTGGAGAGCCGTCCACTGTGACTTCTTGGACAAGGGCGAGTCTCGCCCGGAAGGCAGGAATAACATGGAGCTCGTACGAGGGACATGGAAATGCCAAAACTATGCTATGCATGATGCGAACAACCATGCCGTGTATGCTACAAGCTCCCGCTCGCGGGGCGCTTCACTGCCCCGGCTCCGTCACTGCCGGCTTTGCAAAAGGATTCTTCCATGACCTCTGATCCAGGTCCGCGTCGGTGTACCCCGAATTAGCGGCAGGCTCGGAAGTCGCAATGTTCCTCGAGCGTAGATCATCCCGCATCCCGATGATCACCTTCTTTCGGACGGCTAGCATTCGCTTGAAGATGAACCAGAGGGCACCGAGGGTGATGATCGCGGTGGCTGCGAAGCTGATTGGGCGTGAGAGAAGGATCAGGCGACTAGAGGAAGACGTACACGCAGTCCGAGACGACATGGGAGTTGGTGCTCGCATTCTGGTTGCCGAGGACGACTACGGGGGTCAGTGGACTGCCTGACCGGGGGTGAGAGACTGACCTCCGACTGCAAAACCAGTCAGAAAGCACAGCTGATCAGTAAGGTGTCTTATCGCATCGAGGACTAACCATAGACGGTGATGAGCTGGGTGGCTGATTAGCGAGATAGAGCGAATAGTATAGTATACACGCACCTGCTTGGGTAGAGCCAGAATGAGGGCGATCATGAAATGGTAGAACTATTCGCAGGTGAGCAATTGCCCCAATTGGCGGACGAGATGCTCACCGCCAGACCGCATACAGCGAGGACAGCCTCGAGGGAGATCAGCACGGACGTCTGTGTAATCTATTACGACCCACGGTGGTGAAATGCCTGAAATCAATGTTCTCAGTCAGGGGTGTCGGACGAAGGGGAAAGAAACTCACGTAGGGATCACGCTAAGTCGCACGATGGTCGCCATGACGAAGCCGCCTTCTTCAAGCACTTGACTTAGGCAGGCATAGTTGAGATTCTTCCTCGTCATACGCTTTGCCCGGCCCCGACACCAGTACTTGAACAGGCTGGGTCCCGATAAGTGTATGCCTCGCCGGCAAAAGAGGGGTGCTTACACGTAGTTGGCCACCTCGCCCAGGATGGTTCCGACAACCGCGATGGCGAAACCCTTTCCAAGACCCCAAACGACACCAACCAGTACCAGGACGATCTCTGCGAGGAATCAGTATGGAGAGTAAGTGCGGAAGAAAGGGCGACTCGCCGTTTCCGAAAAGAGGAGGGAAGCTGAGGGCGAAAAGGATGGCGACGGGAATGCAGAATCCCGCTTTGACCGCTTGCATGCGTTTTGTGAAAGGGGTCAACCACTTCACAATCTCACATGGGGTCAACGTATACCGAATGTATCCTTTTGACGAGGACTCACCGACTGGTGGAAGAACGCCATCAATGCCACAAGGATGACCAGGATGACGGCGAGAATGTACCACCACAACCATTCTCTTCGGATCCAGAACCGCCAATTCCGTATTTTTGCCCAGCTGATTATGCCCTTCTCATATTCGATCCGCTCGTCTTCCGTGAGCTCTTCCTCTGTCTCGTTCATGATCGAGTGATGTGGGACGTTCGCGGTGGATTGGGCGGGTGGCATCGAGGGCTGCGAGTAGGGCTCGTTGAGACGCGAGGTGGAGTTGGCGGATTGCTGAGAGTATAGATTGTTCTCAGACAGTGAGAGGGACGACATGTACTTCGCATCCTGGTGGGATTTTGAGCCGTTCATCTCTCCGATAGAGAAGGTTGGCGGAATGCTTCTTGGATACAAAGGAACGAAAAATAAAGCTGATCTGACGAGAACAGAGCATCATAATGCGATGCTATCGCCGTTGTTAATTGGCTATTCGCCGATTAATTCCGCATGTGGCATTTTACTCTTCTCTTTCTCGCTCTTGCGGTCTTAGTCCCATTACTTGTCTTAGAGTAACTCCTAATGCTTCATATCATCACGGAGGCATGTCAACTACCTAGCAAACAATATTCAGTACTTAGTCTCCCCGCCTTGTCCAGCCCGAACCGCCTCCAATCGCCTCGGCATGGAGTCCACTAGGGTGTTGATATAACTCATCGGGATGGCCTCCCAAGCACTGTCTGCCTGTCCCCATAGGACGTCCCCGTGTCTGGCATGAACTGGGAAATCCGCAAGCCTCCCCTGGAGCTCGGACCATGCGTTCGATGGGATTGAGGTCAGGAGAGTAAGGTGGGTGAAAGAGCCGCCGGTACCCCAAGTCCCTTCGAGTCAAGTCGCAATATTCGTTGTTATGGACGCGCGAATTGTCCTCCATGACTATAGGCAGTCTCCCCTGATTGGTGAAGGTCCGCACAGCCTCAATTAGAGGCCCTCGTATGATCCATTCGGCGTATTTGGGGCCATTGATGCCGTTTGCAGGTGTCTCGCGGAAAGGACGCTGGAGGTGGTATCGGAGGGGTGGTGTGCATGCTTGAAGGTCGAATCGGTAGAGGGGACCCTTGTAGTTGTAGTCGATGATTCCCCATGCCATCACTTGCTTCCCTTGCCGCACTGCGGGTATGACAAACCCGTCGTCGTATTCCTCCCTAACTCTGCTTGTGACCCAATGACGTCTTGGATCCTTTCCAATCGTCAATGGTACCTCGTCCGTCCAAAGAACCGTTCTCCAGTCTCTCTGCATGTTATCCTCGACCCACTGGAGCCGTTTGACGCGTGTACAATCGGTAATGGGAGGCTCGTGTCGCATTATATGACGCTGCAGCCCATCCTCAGCGGCAATCTTCCGTATCGTGCTTCGAGAGCACCCCTCTTGGCTTGCCAAGGACTCAAACGTGGTAAGACGGTTCGTTTCAATTGTGGCTAGGATCCCTCTACGGTGTTCGGGCTCATGCATGAAGGGCCGACCAGAGGGAAGGGTATAGGTGGACTTGCCGAGTTCAAGCCACTCGTCCCAAAGCCTCCGACTTGTAGTCTGCTCTACAGCCGTCTTCTCCTCTATTTCTCGGTATGTAAGCCCGGAATCACGATAGGCAATGACTCTACCACGCTCAGAGTCACTTGTGTTGCTTGGAAACATGATATCCATGCATAGAAAGGTCACTAAAGACAACGCGGAGACTTATGTTGAAGAGGTGCCACACTGCTCGGAATTAGTCGGCGAATAGCCAATTAATAACGGCGATACTGTACGAGGCACACTTTGTGGTGCCTGATCATCTTTACCGCATATTCGCGAAGTGGCACGCCTGTCTGTTGCACGCATGTTTTTTGCACGCCTAACTTCAGACTATATTGACGAAGCCTTGCTGTCGTGTCACAGACGTTTCACTTTGGCCACTCTATACCGGCATCATGCCTCGAGAGGTCAGTAGGATGATGATGGATGGTAAGCCACGATTCCTCACCCCGCTCGTCACCGAAGCTGAGTGACATCGCCTCGCAGCCGCATTCTTCGCGGCATCTCAGGTGAACTTTTCAGGCATAGAACAGCAATTCGTTTTGCTAATGCGAGTCCCACTCAAGCTCGCAGTCTACTATGCTGTCCGCTATGTTCTGTCCTCCATGGACACCTCCTCCGGATCATCCAAGAAATCTCGCCAAAAATCCCAATCCCTCTTAGCGCAAACAAATCTATCCGAAGACCAGCTGGCGGCGCTCGATCTCGACGAGTATGAGTCGACCATCGCCGGCGAGATCATCCCACCTTCTTCCATCGATGTGTCTTTTGAAAGCATCGGTGGACTGGACGAGATTATTGCGAGTTTGAGAGAGACGGTGATCTATCCTTTGACCTTCCCTGAGCTGTTTGGGAGTGGAGGAGGACTTCTGAGTGCGCCGAAAGGGGTGCTGCTGTATGGACATCCGGGGTGTGGGAAGACGATGCTGGCGAAGGCTTTGGCGAAGGAGAGTGGGGCGACATTCATCAACTTGCCATTGTCGAGCTTGTGAGTGGCTTTACGAATTGTGACTATCTCTGACAGTCGGACGAAGGACGAACAAGTGGTTCGGCGAGTCAAATAAGCTGGTAGCAGGCCTCTTTTCGCTAGCACGGAAGGTCCAGCCCAGTATCGTGAGCAGCAAATTCTATACGAACAACGTCGCCTATGCTGACTTCAGTCTTTCAGATCTTCATTGACGAGATCGACTCGCTCTTCCGAGAACGGTCGGCTGGAGATCACGAGGTGACGGGGATGATGAAGGCGGAATTTATGAGGTCAGCTTCCTCGCCTTCGCGATAGTCTTCTCGCTAAGTATCGAATGCAGCATGTGGGACGGTTTGACTACTGGGACGGATACTAGAGTACTGGTCTTGGGAGCGACAAATCGGCCGAATGAGTCCGTCCCGAGCCCGCTGCAGCTCAACGGACGGACAGTGACTATTCTTCAGTATCGACCCTGCCATCCTCCGCCGCATGCCTAAGCGATTCCCGATCCGGTTACCTAATCTCGATCAGCGGACCAAAATTCTCTCTCTCGTATGTAAGCTGTCGCCGGTACCGATCTCGTCCTGACGTGGCCAGATGCTCGCTCACACCACGCTCGATCCTGGTTTCTCCATATCCTCCCTCGCTGCTCGCACTGACGGGCTTTCGGGATCCGACCTGCGGGAAACATGTCGGAATGCCGCGATGTCACCTGTACGAGAAGTCATGCGGGAGAAGGGGAAGACGGGGAAGGAAGGGCTCGAGGCTGCACGGAAAGAGGTGCGGTGCTTCATTTATAGTAAAACCTGAGCTGGCTGATATTGGCTGCAGGGCTTCAAGCTCCGACCGCTGACAATGCGAGATTTCGTCCTACACGACTCTCACGCTTATGCGCATGTGGAATCGAGTCGAAGACCCCCAGGGGCGTACGCCGAGCCTGTGGATTAGATCTGAAAACTAGAACGCATAGAGGCTACCAAGCACCATCATCGCATGCAATCCTTTCAGAGTACAGGCTGAGTGACTTGCAGGAATGTCAGTTATCTGTATAGTTCAAAACAAAAGCAAACGCGCGAATGTCGAGCTGCCCTCGTGCGGATCCACCTCGCTGTCCCCGTGCTGTGTAAGGATAGTAATACTTCTGCGTGACATGCGTAGATGAGAATCCCAGCATGGGCCATAGCAACGGATTCGGGACTTGCATGCAGTAGCAAATCAGGGAGAACCTTCTGAACCCTGAGACCGGTCAACTGTTTTCGAACTCTATTGTAATCCTGTTTTGCCAGTCTCCTCGGGACCCCAGTGCTGCCATTGGGGCCCGTGGCGCAGGTGATACACGCGTCAAATCTATCTTGAGCTCACTTGATCGTCTACCGGATCGAGATAGACGACCGACATGTCCCAGACGAGCTCGTCCACCGCGTCACCTCGCGTGCCCTACCGAGCGGGATCGACTCCCCCACGTATGCCACTACGCCTACACTCTCCGTCTCCCTTACGCAATCACATTCCTCTACCACCGAGTGACTACCCGGAATCACCTACGAGCGGCCCACGCGGATCGCCAAATTTGAAGCCTCCGCCCTTCCCGCTGAGCGCGCCGACACCAAAGGCGAAATGGCGAGGACCGAGGTTCTTCAGGTCGGGCAGGCGGGTGGTGACATGTCTGGCCCTGCTTGGCCTGCTGGGATTGGACTGCGATTGATGCTGCCTGGGCGGATCGCTTCCACCGGACGGTTTAGGTTTGGCAGCTTGAGGTCGAGGTGGATTGGGGAAGAGGTGGATGAAGGGATCTGCCGCTTCGTCTCACCTGTGGAGGCATACCAACGAGATCTCCAACGATTACGACGGGATCAACCTCACTCACCACATGCTCAGGCGGCCCTCCACAATCACTCCCACACTCATCACCATCATACATATTCTCCGACCGGACACCTTATCGTCTCCCCTGCTCCTGACGCGCCGCATCCAATCCCCCTCCTGCTGACCCTCGGCGAGACACGATGGGAAGAGCTCCTCTCTCGGCAGTCGCTCACCCTCGCCGAAGCTGTTAGAGATTACACCAGGCGATACGGTAGGCGCCCACCCAAAGGTTTCGACATCTGGTGGGAATTCGCTACGACTCACAACCTCTTGCCCGATGAATATGACCGGATCAATCTCGACCTCGCACCGTTCTTTGCACTACCAAAGGAGGAGATGCGGAGGAGGATGGCGATGGTGGAGCATATGGTGGAGACGTTCACCTTGATTGTGAGGAATGGCAATGTGGATATCCAGGTGGGTCAGCCGCATATTGGCATGGCTTAGCTGAGTTTTGGTAGATCCTCGATCCAGGGGGTTTCAAGTGGGACGGTACAATACCTCGAGCACACCATGCGGCGTCGTGACTACCCAGTGATGCCCATCCTTATTCGCTAATCAAGCGGACTCAGCCTGTTGAGCGTATTTGCCCGCTTCCTTCCCGACTTGAAAGCGACATTCTCCATCTTCGACCAGCCTCAGATCTATCTCTCTTGGGCACGACGCGGATCACTCGTGGATCTTGGCTTACGAGGCGAACGTGAGTGAATTCGATGGCCTCGCTGATTGCAGATACGACACATCTACAGGAGACGGACAGCGCGCATGTACGATTGTCTAGGAGTTGTCCACCGGATTCACAATTCAGGAACAACAGCGCTTTCTACGAGTGTAAGCTGGCACACCACTGGGACGATCGCACGACGCTGAACCCTGTTTAGGCAAATCCTTCATCTACGATAGCCTTGAAGCGGGAAATCCCTGCGAGAGTGAGCGCTCCGTTCCACTGAAGAGCTACATGCTCATGAGTGTACTCCTAGACCCATACATCGTCCCTTTGCATGGCTTGAGCATTGAGCCGCATGGCCACAATTCGCACCCCCGACCGCACACCCAGCTGCTACCTCTTTTCAGTCTCGCCAAGACCGCCACCAAGTGAGTAGTCCCATATGGCAGACTGCCTCAGCTCATTGGTGCATAGTTCGGACATCCTGATCACCCCGCTTGACCAGTTCCACGATCAGCCTGGTAAGGATCCAAAGTGGGAGGACAAGACCAGCTCGAAGCTCGTTCGGGTATGCGCGAGCATATGTGCTCTCACTATAAGCTGACATCTCGCTCAGCGGGGCAGTCCTACCGGAATCTCCATGATGACGGAGGATCTTCCGTGGCGGAATGCCCATCGGGTCCGCCTGCATCAGTTCGCAAACAATCATTCCCTTAGTCTCATGTCCATCATGACCACCGACTTCCGCCACGACGGACGAGATGACGAATGGCAGAGCAATGATACTAGCGGGGCACTAGGTTCGAGGAATGAGGAGGTATTGACTCGTGAAGCGATGCATTTCTTCTTTGATATGAAGCTCGCGGCAAGCCGCTACAGTGTTCGGAAGAGGACGGGACGTGCAACGATATGTGGTGAGTGACCTGCTGCCTAAAGAGCGGGTTTTCGAGCGGCATTGATGGGGTTTGAAGGCGAGAGATACGCTGGGCTCAGTCTCAGAGCTCGGAAGAGCTGAATCGGCATAAGTTCTTGTTGGACATTGACGGAAACGGGTGGAGGTGAGCTCTTTTCAATGCTTCTCGTCAAAGCTGACGAGTCCCAAGTGGACGTTTTCGAAGGTCAGCTCTTTAAGCTAGACGCCAAACTATCCCTTATATCGCGGTTAGGTTAATGAGCACCAACTCGGTCGTCATAAAGACCAGCATCTTCACGGAATGGTTCCACCCTCATCTCATACCGTGCGTTTCCTTGCGTCGCCACTGGCCATGCTGATGAAGACTTAGTTGGTTCATGTATATACCGGCCAAGCTCGATTTCTCCGGACTATCTGATATCATGGCATTGTCACTCTAACGGATGCATTCGCCTTATCGCTGACCGGTAGCAGCTTTCGCGGTACACCCAAGCACCCCGATCTGGGATTCGACGAAACTGCTAAAGCTCTCGCCCGTAATGGAGTGAGTACTAGCTCGAGGGGTCGAACGCTTCTGATGCCGATGTAGCAAGACTTCGCGCAAAGGATGTTCCGGTTGGAAGACATGCAGGCGTACATGATGAGGCTGTTTTTGGAATATGCGGCGAGTGTGGACCCGTCGTTGAAGGCGCGAGACTGATGATGGCCGCAGAGGCTGGCAGCGGATGAGGGAGTGGATATGGTAAGTCCACAACGTGCCAGTGGATGAACGAATTGATCAGGCCCGCAGGATTACATCGAGGACAATGAGGTGACCTCGAATCACGAAGACGAGGAGAGGAGACGCAACAGGAGGATGGTGACGAGGCACTGTCGAATGCGGTCATGCCCGGAGACGAGTATGCCGGCCCTACAGAGGAAGAGGGTAGGCAGCCCGGAGAAGACGAGTCTGGCACTGCCAATCTGGCGGGAGAGGATATGACCCCTTCCGGCTGGAACCTGGGAGGCCATGGAGCCGGTAGCATGGGCCGGTGAAGGATTGGAAGGTGTGCATGTGGAGAAGGGACCCGCGGATCATTGGGAACAAGGCATATTGAAACGAGCATACACATCCAACATGACACGTGCATACGGCACTGCATTACAGCATCCCCAAGAAGGAGGATTAGCGGGAATTTTTTCAAAGTTGGCGAACAGCTTCGAACATAGCACAGGGAAGACTCAGTTCCTGGCGATTCAGAATCATGTGAAACCACTTTTCGAGGGAGCATCCGCCGAAACGGGATCAATTGCCCGCAAACGGGGTCAAATGGCCTTTCGGGCTGATCTGCGAAATCCGAAATGTTTGGTGCTGGGTTTGAAGCTGTTCGCCAACATTGAAATATTAGAGCTAGTTCTCGCGCAATAGAGCTAGAATCCCGCAACTAGGAAAATTAGAGCACAATGAAGTAAATTAAAGCATGATTGATGCCCCCGGAGATCCGAAGAAGCCTGACCCCTTTCATTTCGGATTTAGTTAGATTTCCTTTGCCCTTGGTAGATGTTGTCATCATGGTATCCTTCTTCTCCTTGTTCTTGGAAAAGAGGCCTGATAAGGCGGCACCGAGCTCCGAGAGCCCTACTCTTGACCGAGAGAACGACGCCGGGCCTTCAACTTTGCCTATCCGACCACGACCTGCCTCCCGCTTCCTCTCGCTCCGCTCTAGGTCCTCATCGAGACCATACGATCTTGCAAGTCATCGAACAGACACCGACTCGAGCCGACGAGAGAGTTTGAAGCAGAATGGGTTGTCCTCCGAGCTACCGAAGCTGGATCTCGGATTGGACGTTCAGCTGGATGGGGATGAGACGAAGAATCAATCAGGATCCGAGGAGCTTGGACGAAGACCGGGCTTGACGAAGGAAGACTTGGAGATTCTGGATAGACAGACTTTGAGCTGTGAGGAGGTCGCGCTGGGATGGAAGTGCTTTGGATGGGCTTTGTGGGATACCGGTTAGTCGGTTGCTGCAGCTTGTGACGGCAGGCTGATCTCGAGCAGGAACGGGTAATATCGGGATTTGGCAGTCAACTCGACGAAATGTCGATTTAAGGACTCAGAAATACCTGCTCGCGCTCTTCTTACTATCCATCCGCCCATCCCTAGCTCCGGCTCTTGAGTCTCTCATCTCCGGCTACCCACCGTCTTCAGCTGGCAATCAAGCTGCGATCTGGTCCGACCGCCTTGCAAGGGCGCTCAAGGCTAATACCGATCCCGATACCCTCGTGGAGGCCTTGAAATGGACACTCAGGCGGCTTGTTGTCCCCAAAACCGTACCTGCAGGAGGCTCTTCGGGCACGATTTCCCATTCGAACTCCTATCAGAGATCTGTCGACGCCGAGAACGCCGGGTCTCATTTGACCAAAGCTTATGCATCGCTCCAACGGCTTGCACTGAGACCGGATGCTGCCGCGTACCTTGACGAGATCTTCGAGGTCTGGCTCCTGACGCGCTCGAAAGAGGACACGGAGATTGGGGGACAGCTGGGTCTCATGCTTGGCTTCTGGGTTTCGGGTTCTAGTCCAGGCGAGGAGTTCACCGATTGGGGAGAGCTGTACGAGAAGTGGACGGAGGCGGGGAAATGGATACGGTATCTGTACTGTGCCTGGTTACGGTAGATCGACCTGACTCGCTGTGCAGCTCTTAACTGAAACATCGCAGTGACCAGTCAACGCACCGTCAGATGCCTGATCGAATAATGCAACAAGTCTCGAACTATCCATTTGGCGAATCATCCCCATCATCCCAAGCTCAACATTCGAAATCACCACCTTCGTCATCCCGACAGACTCTGCACTTGAGGTTATCCTCCTCTACTTCGATACCTGATCACGCGATGGATCCCGCCCAAATCTTGCAAGCAGCAGTCAGCACCGAAGCAGACCAGGACGTCTCTTCACCTATTTGGGATACCCTTCGCCGGCAGGTGGCGGTCAGCTCCATCGACGAATGGCTTTCGGTTGACTCCCGAGCATTTCTCGACTCGATCCGTGCCAAGCAGTCTGACTCCCGGCGGACCGAAAAAGAACCGCTCACCTCTTCGGCCCTTACCGATGATAATGGAGGTCCTTTGTACCGACCTTTTTCAATCCTCTCCCCTCAGACCTCTCCAAATCACTCCCCTCGGCGGTCTCAATCATACGGCGACCTCCTCTCACCCATCAATTCCAATGGTGACGGTAAACTGCCTAGGTCCGCAACGGGAAACTTCAGCACCATGATGACTTCGAAGCCAAAGATCCACACATTACCTAGGCTTCAAACCCATCTGCCGACCACGCAGCAGCCAACATCCCCTTCAGTTTGGGAGGACTTCGAGAAGAACGGGTTCCCTGACTCGCCCGATACCGTCAATCTGACGCTCTCGCCTGGACCAGTATCGGCTCCGATCTCTCCGGTAACCCCGATGACCCCCTTTACCTCTTCTACCGATTGCAGCGACCTCACTCGATCACATAATCATATGATGGCCAGCCCGATCGAACTTTCAGCATCCTGTTCCATTGCTTTTGAGGACGTGGTCGAACTAGATCACCTCTTCATGTCTTTCGTCGAGGATGGTCAACTCGACCCAGCCGCCGTTGTCGCTTGGCCGTCATTCACTCTTGTCCGCTTGAAACGCCCGGTTCCGGCGGGGAATAGTCCGGACAAGCCTATAGAATGGCTTCTCGTATCGGTCGAAAATCGATCCGCGCCGCCGGTCAAGGCCTCTAAGGCCTCTGCGCAACCCAATATCGCTAATACATCCTCGCCTGAGGCAGTGCCCTCATCATCGCGCCCCAACCTGTATGGAATGCGTGATCTCACTGGCTCCTTCCGTCGCTCATCGTCGAACGGTCAAAAGAGCGGTCTGCGAAAAAGCATCCTTGGTATGTCTGGGCGATCCCTGTCGAAGCAAGCAGGCCGGACTGATCCGCTCCCGCCGCTGTCCGAGAACGTTGGTACGGTTCAAACGGCGTCAGTGACATCAGAAAGTCTGCCTAGGGACACTCCCGACGAGTCGGGCCACAGTATCGTGGTGCCACCTGGGGCATCAAGCGTGAGGTCTACGTCGAGCTCTCAGACTTCCGGCCGTACCAGTGCAATATCAGATTGGGTCTACCAAACGGAAGGGGGCGCACACATGATATTCGCTTGTCGGAACAAGTCATCCCCATATAATGGCCAAGTCTTACGATTACGGAAAACAGACATCTACGCGGAAAACGAGGGGATACAGGCCGAATGGCGGGAGAGCTTGCTGTCGAAACTCGTACCGCCTTGTTCTCTTGCCAGAATGAGGGAGGTCAAGCTGGAAGAGAGTTGGGTCAGAGAGCTTTGGGTGAAAGCCGAGGCTGCCAAACCGAAGTCACGCAAGCTCAAAGACGGGTGTCTGAGGGGCGCCGAAATCACGTCTAGCAGGGCTTATCTTATGAAGGATCTGGCCGCCGGTATAAATCCAGCGGAGCAGACAGTGCTGTGTATAGAGATCAAGGTAAGACACCGTGTGCTGGAACTGGATAGCAAGGCTGATCTCTCTCGTAGCCCAAATGGGGCTTTCTACCGTCACCTGACTTTCTCCTGCCTGCTGAATCTGTCCCGACCAAGACCCAGCACTGCCGTTTCTGCTTGCACCAGCATCTAAGGGGTACATTGCCTATCAGTGGAGCCCGATATTGTCCGCTTGACCTGTACTCAGGTGACGATGTGCGGATGATGAAGGCGCTCGACGGGCTCTGGGGTCTCTGGTCGAGAACGGGTGGAGAGGGAAACAACTGGCGGGTATCTGTGGATGGCAAGGAGATTTCACCCGCTGAGGTGCGCTTCTTGAATTAGCGCGTTTGCAATCCTGACTGTCCTAGGCCGAACTCATTCCTGGATCGCTCAGAGAAGCCAACCTGACAGCTCGAACGGCGCCATTTGTCATACCCCTGCTGAGATCGTCCAATGTTCTATCACACCTCAAGAGCTTACAATCTTCCCTTGATCCGACAGACATCTCCCAACTCGACGTCCGCTTCCGAGCTGCTCATCCGAACGCTGAGCTTTTCGATCCCGAACTCGTGCCCGAACCCACACCAACTGAACTCGCCGACTTCGTCTCCCTCTATCTGTCTGACCCGTCAGCCGGGAAGAGAGGCGATACATGGTCATTGCGTCAGAGACTCATCGCCTACTCGCTGTCTGCCATCTTTAAGGACTGCTCCATCTTCTTCAAGGCAGTTCTTTCTCGATCACCAGCAGGAGATCCCATCCTCGATCAGAAGCCCTCGACAGTCAAGCTGATCGATCTCGATCTCAAGCCTATGCAATCACTTCGGAAATGGGCAGAGCTGGACGAGAAGATCTGGCGGAATTGGCTGGAGACAAAGGGCGGTGACACACGCGGCCCTGAGACATGTCTACACTAATCAGACTTGTATTCCTCGTCCACAGCTGCTATCCCGGCTCCAACGTCTTGTGGCGGCAGCAATACCTTGCCTATCACGATCCTGCCACCAATCTCCCAAGAGACCGCAGTATCCAGTCTCACGCAGCAGCTCTCGCCTACGGAGAGTGTGCAAAAGGAAACCTTACCTAACGGCCATGCGATATATCAAGACGACAGGCCTCGGGACACTCTTCTTCCTAACCGAAGCGGGCGGAATCCCAGTATCGCTCTTGCTCCACCGCTCGCACCCACTGAAACGCCTTCGGTGGATGAAGCAGATCCGTCCATGCCGACGCCCCGGCCCGACCATTCAGCCGAGCAAGACACTCGTGCGAGCTCATCTGGACATCTTGGCGGGCCCGACGTGTACATGCTTGTACCGTTCCAGGGGGGGGCGCGGAGGAGGAGCAGGATCCATATAAAAAGATCGCTCAAATATGGCGCAAGATGACGATTTCCAGCCTCCAACCAACCAGTCCGATCCTCCCAATGGGCCTCTCTCAATCAAAATACTGCGAGGCATCGATCCTCTCATCCCTTGGGCCACCCTCATCTGCTCTCACGGCTTCTTCGTCCAATGGCGATCCGCAAGACCGGTTCCTTCCGCCATTTGACGAATCACCATTACACCTCGTAATGCCCAGCTGGCTGCGGTCCAACACTGGCTTACAGGTCTCCCTGACGAGATCCAGGCGTAAGCCAAGATCTTATATCCAAATGCAATCGCGCCGCAGAAGGGACCATGGACTACATAACGATATCCAGCATTTATTTCAAATACCCTTGTCACGATCGTGAATTGAAGCTCGGATAATATCGACGAACATCGCCGACAATAAGCAACCAGTGCTTATCTCCGGCATTGTACTCTGAAACGGGGTGCAACCTTGTTCATTGTACTACGAAACGA